>Ga0326514_10000915_pt1 | contig 19445 bp, 17 predicted proteins | sample 3_2548_0518_D_FD_203653 | JGI IMG/M metagenome (GOLD analysis project Ga0326514, IMG submission 203653) | Bovine rumen microbial communities from UC Davis, California, United States - 3_2548_0518 | ecosystem: Host-associated > Mammals > Digestive system > Stomach > Rumen | place: USA... | reverse complement strand
GTGCACGATCGCAGGGTCGTGCCTTCCGCTGATCAGAAGCTTCTCCTCCTGTCTGCGCAGAAAGTCCACTGTATCCTGCTCTCTGTAGATCGAGGGCGTCGGTTTCACCGCACAGCGGAAAATGAGCGGCATGCCATTACTGATCCCGCCGTTGATCCCGCCGTTGTGGTTGGTCCTGGTCACGATCTCTCCATCCAGCACGGCGAAACTGTCGTTGGCGTCACTTCCACGCATGTCCGCCATTGCAAACCCTCCGCCGAATTCCACGCCTTTGACAGCAGGAATGCTGAACAGCGCGTGGGAAAGGACGCTTTCAAGGGAATCAAACCAGGGCTCTCCGATACCTGCCGGAAGGCCGGTCACCGCCGTCTCCAGGACGCCGCCTACGCTGTCGCCTTCCGCTGCTGCCTGCTCGATGGCGGACAGTATTTTGGCGCCTGCGGATGCATCCAGAACAGCAAATTCACTGCCTGCGAGCGTCTCTATATCGCTGTCCAGATCTTCGAAACCGCGGTCCGGGATCCCCGCGCACCTCGCAATATGGGTGCCGATCCGGATTCCCCTCTTCTCAAGCGCGGACTGGGCAATCGCGCCCGCTGCCACGAGAGGCGCTGTCAAGCGACCGCTGAAATGACCGCCGCCGCGGTGATCCTCAAAGCCTCTGTACTTACAGAAAGCTGTGAAGTCCGCGTGACCCGGGCGGGCCAGGAATCTCGTATCCTCGTAGTCTTTGCTCCGCACGTTCTCATTGGGGATCAGAATACAGATGGGCGTACCTGTCGTATGTCCCTCGAACACCCCGCTCACGATCCTGAAGCGGTCAGGCTCCACGCGCTTTGTGGAGATATTGCCCGCCGGCCGGCGAAGCGCCAGCTTCCGCGCGATATATTCTTCGTCCACCGCGATCCCGGGCGCGAATCCGTCGAGAACCGCGCCGATCTCCGCGCCGTGGCTCTCTCCGAAAAGCGTGATGGAAATGCTGTTTCCAAAGGTGTTCTTCATATTTCTCATCTCCCTGTCCGTTCAGCGTTTGCTGCCACGGAACATGAAATATCTGGCAATATTAATGCCGATCCTGTAAGGAAGCGGGCGCAGGGCCTTATCAGCTTCCTTGAGCTTCTCTCTGATCGGTATATTCTGCGGGCAGTGCTGCTCGCATTTGCCGCAGCCGACACACTGTGTGGCGAACGGCGGCTCCTTGGAGAGGCCTACTGTCTGTGCAAACTGGAACCGTCCGGCGGATTTAGACTCCGTGTACATGGCGTTGTAGCAGCGGAATATGCCGGGGATGTCCACGCCCTTGGGGCAGGGCATGCAATAGCGGCAGCCCGTGCAGCCGACCTTTTCCTTCTCCCGGATATTTCTTTTGACCACTTCCAGCGTCCTGCGGTCCTCATCCGTAAAGCTGCCGGCCTCCGCCTCAGAGGCGATCCGACAGTTCTCCGCGACCATTTCCACCGAATTCATGCCGGACAGAACGACCGTCACTTCCTTCTGGTCGTACAGCCAGCGAAGTCCCCACTCGGCGGGGGACCAGCCGCGGCCGCTCTTTTTCATCGCGTCCCTGGCTCCCTGCGGCAGCATGTTGACAAGCTTTCCGCCGCGGAGAGGCTCCATGATCACGACCGGAATTCCCTTTTCGGCCGCCGCCCTGAGGCCTTTTACGCCCGCCTGCGACACCTCGTCGAGATAATTGTACTGGATCTGGCAGAAGTCCCAGTCGTAGTCGTTCAGGATCTTCAGGAAGTTCTCCGTATTTCCGTGATAGGAAAAGCCGATGTTGCGGATCGCGCCGGAGGCCTTCTTGTCCCGGATCCAGTCCAGGATCCCGACCTGTTTGAGCTTCTCCCACATGGCCACGTCGGTCACGTGGTGCATCAGGTAATAGTCGATATACGTGGTCCTGAGCCTTGTCAGTTCCTCGTCAAAATATTTATCTACAGCCGCGATATTGCGGATCAGAAACTGCGGCAGTTTCGTCGCAATATGGACCTTTTCCCGAATGTGGTTGCGCTCCAGGATCTGCCCCAGCGCCTCCTCGCTTCCGGGATAAATATAGGCAGTGTCATAATAATTGACGCCCGCCTTATAGGCCGTCATCAGTTCCTTTTCCGCTTTGTCAATATCGATGCCGTTTCCTTTTCTTGTAAAGCGCATGCAGCCGTAACCCAGGATCGACAGCGGATTTCCGTATTTGTCGTTTCTGTATTGCATAGCTTTCCTCTTTTCTGATATTCCGTCCCGCGCTTTCAGCGGCGTGAGACTTTTCCTGCCGTCAATCTGCGGCTATCCGGTCATTGATCTGCCGCTATACCGGTTATCAATCCGTAACTTCCAACAGCTCGATGCGGAAATTCAGCTCCTTGCCCGCCATCTCATGGTTGGCGTCCAGTGTGATGTGGACGTCGTCCTTTTCCGTAACGGTAACAGGGAAAGGCTGTCCCATCATGTTTCTGAGGTAGACTCTCTCTCCCACGTTCAGATTCTCAGAGCCGGGGAGCTGCGCGATCTCGATGGTGATAATAGCCTCCGGATCGGACGGTCCGTAAGCTTCCTCGGGCATCAGATGCACATCCACGATCTGGCCGACTTCCATATCCGCCACAGCCTTGTCAAAGCCCTTGATCATCATGCCTGCGCCGCAGACAAACGCGAGGGGCTCGCCGCGATCATAGGAAGAGTCAAACTGGCTGCCGTCATCAAATGTGCCTCTGTAATGAACCTTTACGTTTTTGCCGGCGTTCTTGCCTTCTACGGTAAGTCTTCTGCCTCCGCAGCATCCGCCGCCGTTGCCGCCGCAGCACTCGTGGTCCTCACCTTCGTCGTGGCCGTGGCCGCCGCAGCACTCATGGTCTTCGCCTTCTCCGTGGCCGCCGCAGCACTCGTGATCTTCGCCTTCTCCGTGATGGTGGTGATCGCAGTTCGCGCCTGTGTCCACAAGCTCTCCGCGCAGATAAGCTGCCACTGCCTCGTCAGCATTTCCGGAAGCGCCCGCGCACACCTCAATGCCGGCGCTAGAAAGCGCATTCAGTGCACCCCCGCCAAGACCGCCGCAGATCAGCACCTGAATGTCCTGATCCGCCAGAAGGCCTGCCAGCGCACCGTGTCCGATCCCGTTTGATCCGATGACTTCACTGGATACGACGGCTCCGTCCTCTACCTCATATACTTTGAAATATTCTGTTCTTCCGAAGTGCTGGAAGATATTGCCGTTTTCATATGTTGTTGCGATTTTCATTGTAAGATCCTTTCTGTTTTGATTCATGAAACCTGTTTTTAATAGTAGCACAGGCATCTGTTATGCAAAAGGGTATTTTGGCATGCGAAGCATGTCTGTCCCCTCCGCCCGTCAAAAAATGGTATAATAAACCTACAGCATACAGCCCCTTGATCGAATACATGCACGCGGAGCGCTGCGCTCCGGAATGAGGACTACTATGAGTACTTCTAAAAACATTCTGCAGAATCGATACCGCCTGCGCACTGTCCTTGGAACCGGCGGATTCAGCACCATTTATCTGGCCATCGATGAAACTACCGGAAAAGAAGTCTCCGTCAAGGAATTCACGGCCGAGCACATGGACGGCCTGGCAACTGTGCTCCGCAACAACGCCTATGACATCGCCAGCCAGTCGGAGCCGCAGCCGGTTCCCGATCCCTCCTCCATATCCGGTGAGGAAAAGCTCTCCCGCGGTCTCATGCAGATCCGCAGGGAGGCCGAGATGCTGGACTTCTTCCACGATGTGCACGGCGTCCCCGAGCACCTGACGACGTTTCAGGAGAACAACACCTTCTACCTGGTCAAAGAATACCTGGAAGGCATGACCTGCCGGGAGTATCAGGGCCGCTTCCGCGGCCGTCTCCCCTTTACGCTGGCTCTTTATATCATGAAGGGCACGCTGGAGATCCTGAAAGAGGTTCACGACCGCGGCTACATCCACTGCGACATCAGCCCCATCAACAGCTTTCTGTGCAGAGACGGCGGCGTCTACCTGATCGACTGGGGCAACGCGGCTGATCTCAGCGGAAGCATGGAAGACCATGTCGTCCGGCAGGCGATCAACGTTCTCTACGCGGCGCCGGAACAGCAGATCAGCGGCCGGCAGCTCACACCCGCAACGGATATCTATTGCCTGTGCGCCACGATCTACGATGCCATGTGCGGAGAGCCTCCCAGGCAGTGTGTGGAGCGCCTGCGGGGCATGCCCATTGTGCCGCCGACCATTCACGTCAGCGACCTGCCTGTCTTTGTCTCAGATCTTCTCATGAAGGGACTCTCTCTCGATCCCGCGGATCGCCAGCAGAGCGTTCAGGAGATCCTGGATGTCATCAACCGCGAAGTGGAATTCAGCGTGACGCCTGTCGCCGGGACCGGAAACGCATCGGTCTCCGCAAGGCTTCTCAACGAGAAGCGAAGCCCGTTCGGATTCCTGACATCGAGAAGGCTGAGAAGGCCTACGATCCTGTAAGCTTCTGTCCTTTTCATGCCCTTGCGGCACTCCCTTTCTGTGCCCCTGCGGCACTCCCTTGCGCACTCCCTTGCTGTGCCCCTGCGCCACTCCCTAAGGGCACTTTAAGGGCAAACCTCCACTATTCACAAAAAGACCAGGCACAAAGCCTGGTCTTTGATCATTCTATGTGATTTCAGCTATCTTTCACCCGCAGCGGTCTTTAACCCGGATCGCTCTCTTAATGCTTGACCTGCACCCTGACGCGTCTCACTCTCCGCTTGGACACTTCCAGGATGGTCACTTCTATGTCCTCGTACTCAAACTTGCTGTTGACGTTGGGGAAGCCGTTGTTATACTCGATGCACCAGCCGCCGACCGTCTCGGAATCGAAGTCAAAGTCGTCTTCCTTCCATCCCATCAGCTCTATAAATTCCGAGATCGGCATGTCGCCGTCCAATTCGTACTTGCCGTCGCCCTGCTTGACGACGTCTCTCTCCACCGTATCGGTCTCATCCCAGAGGTCTCCGACCAGCTGTTCCAGCACGTCCTCCATGGAGACGACGCCCAGCGTTCCGCCGTATTCATCGGTTACGACTGCGATGTGCTGCTGCGCGTTTCGAAGCGACGAGAGTACCGCCGGAAGGCGCATTGTCTTGTATACATAGCAGGTGGGAAGAAGCAGAGAACGGATCTCCACCTTATCCTTGTCGATCATGGCCTTCAGGAACCTGTTCAGGGACAAAATACCGATCACATGGTCAACGCTGTCCTCGTAGACAGGGATCCTGGAATAAGGTGATGCATCGATAGTATGCAGGATCTCCTCCCAAGGGTCGTCGATGTCGATCGCGACGATGTCCACGCGCGCCGTCATGACTTCCGAGGCAGATATATCCGCGAAATCGATCGCCGCGCTGACAAGTTCAGAAGCATCCTCGTCCAGGACATCTTCGTCCTCGGCGATATCGATCATCGTGTGCAGCTCCTCCAGAGCCGCGTCACTGTCTGTATCTTCAATATCCGGCAGGAGGTTGGTGATCAGATTGACCAGGCCGACCACGATAAAGGTGACCGGCTTGAGGATGATCATCAGCGCCCTGATGGGATACGCGAAGGAAAGCGAAAACCTCGTGGCGTTCTTCTTTGCTGTGATCTTGGGAATGGTCTCGCCAAAGATGATGACTGCCACTGTTATAGCCGCTGTAGACACCCATGTGTACTTCTCTCCCAGCGCCAGCATGACCGCGACCGATCCCATGGAGGACGCGGCGATGTTGACCAGGTTGTTGCCTACGAGAATGGTGGACAGTGCGTCGTCGAATTTGTTGGCGATCCAGACCGCAAGTCCTGCCTTTTTGTTTCCGTTGTCGCGCTCGTGCTCCAAACGCACCTTATTGCATGCGGAATAGGACATCTCCGAAGCGGAGAAAAAGGCCGAGAGCATGACGCAGACTATGATCCCTACGATGTAAATGGAAATACTCATCTACGCGTCACCTCCTCTCCCGGTGTCCGCATAGCTTTCGCATAGCGCTTGCCTTTGGACTGCTGCACGGCATACGCTTCACCCTTTAAGAATCCCTCGTAATTCTCAAGGATCTCAGCGGGCGTATCGTCGTCTTCCGCGATCCTGCGGTCTTCTTTAAGTTCATCTTTAGTGAGCTTGCGCACTTTGAGCCGCATAATACGGTTGTGGCGCATGACCAGCACGGAGATCTTGGTCCCCAGATAGTGGAAACTGTCTCCTGCAACGGGGATGGACGGGAAAGCCTCATAAGCCAGTTCGTTCATGAGCTTGTGGCCTATGCTCTCCTCCTGCTCCTCGGTGTACTCTGCGCCGAGCTCATCCAGCACATCCAGCACATGCTCCTCCGGATTGACGCTGTAGGAGCCGTCCGTCATGGGAACGACATTGCGCACAGCGCGATCGTCCTCGTCCCAGATCTCACCGACCAGTTCCTCCAGAATGTCCTCGTCCGTCACGATTCCAAGAGTTCCGCCATAGTTGTCTGTGACCACAGCCAGATTGATCTTGTTCCTGGACATAATGGTCAGAAGGTCGTCGATCTTGGTCGACTGGTGGACAAAGAAAGGCTCATACAGGAGGGGCTTGATGTCCAGTGCTTTGCCAATCCGGATGTAATAGCGGATGTACTTGCGGATATGCAGAATGCCGATAATATTGTCAATGCTGCCCTCATATACAGGCAGGCGGCTGTGGTTCTGCTCCTTGATGAACTGCAGGATCTCCTCCTGGGGCATGTTGATATCGATCGCGGCCACGTCCATGCGGCTGGTCAAAATACTCTCCACCGTCACGTCGCCGAACTGCAGCGCCGAGGAGATCAGTTCACTCTGCTCCTCATTGATAGTGCCCTCTTCGGTCATGTCCTCGATGATGTCGTAAATATCATTTTCCGTGACGGAAGTCTCATCGTCTCCCTTGGTTGCCTTTGCTGCGAGGTTTCCGATCAAAGTCAGCAAAGCAGCGGCGGGCTTTAAGATCATCATCAGGAAACTAAGAATACCGGCTGTCGCGAGACTCAGGGGCTCGCTGTATTTGCGGGCAATACTTTTAGGCAGCATCTCTCCGAAGAAAAACACTACCAGCGTTGTTACCAATGTGGAAATTGAGACTGCTGAAACACCCCATCTTTTTGTAACATAGACCGTTACAATGGAGGCGGTTGCGATGTGCACGATATTGGTGCAGATCAGGAGTGTTGTGATCGCCCTGTCAAAATGTTCCGTCACATAAAGGGCCCGCTCTGCGCGTTTATCTCCTCTCTCCGCGTCGGTTTTAAGACGCACGCGGGATACAGAAGCAAAAGCGGTTTCCGTAATAGCAAAAAACACTGCGGCGAACAGCAACAATATTACGATCAGCCATGTCCATTGACTGCCATCGTCCATAAGACTCGGTCACACTCCTTTTAAGAAACGATAAATAACAAGATTCCATATTTTTATTTCAAGAGCGTAACATAAATACGTCTGATGCGCAAGATGGAAGGAATGCAGGCGATGTCCTGCTCTACAGTGCTGGCGTCTTTGTCTTGCCGAGCGGCGCAGGCGTCCATTATAATAATATTCAGCAGGTTTTGGACACATCATCTTCTACGTCGGCATAGAAGCCGCATCTGCTGCGCAGAAAACATGATCACTGAGGGGGACTAGAATATGAACGACAAAGAAATCGGACTTGGCAAGACCGGCTCAGACTACGGAGCCCGTGATCCCCGCCCCAAGAGAAGCGTTGAGTTTTCCCAGGTGGAAAACGTATATGTGATCCGCTATGAGAATATCAATCCCACGGGAAGGCTGTTCGGCGGACAGCTGGTATCATGGATCGACGAGGTGGCCGGCGCCTGCGCGATGCGCCACACCGGTCTTGCGGTGACCACAGCTTCCATTGACAATCTCACTTTCAAACGAGGCGCCTACCTGGCGGACCGCCTTGTGCTGCTGGCCCGTATGACTTTTGTGGGCCGCAGTTCCTGCGAAGTGCGCGTGGACTCCTACATCGAAGACAAGGAGGGATTTCGCCACACAATTAACCGTGCCTTCCTTACGTACGTCGCAATCGACGAAAACGGAACGCCGCTGCCCATCCCGTACGGATTGGAAATTAAGACCATCGCCGAACAGGCGCGCTGGGACGGCGCGCTCCTTCGCCGCAACAACCGCAAGGCCCGCAAGGATATCGGATTCTGACCGATTGCCGGCTGCTCTCGCTGTGGCTGCGCTGCATTCTGCATGACCGCTAAACAGCCCGAAGCAAATGTGCTCCGGGCTGTTTTTTGTGCGATAAGCCGGTAAGCGCAGTTCGTGCTTGCACGAAGATGCATCCTGCTCGACCAGCCTCAACGGTTGATGCTTCTCTTACTTCAGCTCTGCCTTGAACTCGTATCCTTCATTCCAGGCCATATCCCAGAACTGGTACTCATAGTTGCTGCAGAGCTCCACGATCCTTTCCAGGTTCTGGATCTGCTCCTCTGAGTAGCCCTCCGCAAACCGGTCGCACATGGCGATCATGTCGTCGTTGCAGTCACGGAAACCCTTGGAGGTATAGGTTCCGATCCAATGTCCGTAGAAGGGATGCTCGATGCCCTTGGGGTAGTTTTTCTCAATGTACTCGCCGATCAGTTCATAGCTCCAGGAACAGGCCAGCACAGCTGCCGCTATTTCGGCAAGGCCGCCCTTAAAGCCGATGGAGATCATGTAGTTGGTGTAGGACTCGTTGTTCATGCACATGGGCGTCTTGTCGATCATCTCCCGGGAGATGCCGAGCTTTCCCAGATAGCTCTGATGGACTGCATTTTCGGTATCCAGCGTCGCTGTGATAAGGCTGCTGAATACGCGCATGTCCGACTCCTCGACGGAGCGGATGAGGCCAAGCGCAAATACTTTAGCGTACTGCATCAGGTACTTGTGGTCCTGGATCATATAGTACTGGAACTTGGAGACGGGAAGTGTTCCGTCCGCGATCCCTTTTACAAACGGGTGCTCATAATAGCTCTCCCAGATCGGGATCGCTTTATTATAAAGTCTCTCCGAGACCTTGAGGCCTTTCTCCTGATTCATCTGACCGTTCATTCGATATCTCCCTTCTCCGCTGCGAATTCACCGGTTATCGCGAATGCATGATTCATGGGGCCGCTCCCCTTTCCAAGGTCAAGCATCGCTGCCAGCGCGCCGGAAATATAGCACTTTGCGCGCTCCACAGACTCTGCCATGCTGAATCCTTTGGCCAGGTTGGACGCGATCGCGCTCGACAGCGTGCAGCCGGTTCCATGCGTGTTGGGATTGTCGATCCGTTTCCCTCTAAACCAGCGTGGACCTTCGCCTGTATACAGAAGGTCGTCGGCGTCGTTGACCCGGTGTCCGCCCTTGAGGAGCACTGCGCAGTGATACTTTTCATAGATGACGCGAGCCGCCTCTTCCATCTCCTGCGCGTTCCGGATCTGCATGTCCGACAGGACTTCCGCCTCGGGAACGTTCGGGGTCACTACATCTGCCAGTGGAATAAGTTCCTTTGTGAGGGTCCCGATCGCGTCCTCTGAGATCAGGCGCGCGCCGCTTGTCGCCACCATGACCGGGTCCAATACAATGTTGACCGCTTTATACTCCTTCAGCTTCAGCGCGATCATGCGGATGAGGTCTGATGATGAGACCATTCCTATTTTGACCGCGTCCGGGAAGATGTCCTCGAATACCCTGTCCAGCTGCTCTCCCAGAAATGCAGGAGAAACTTCCATGATACCTGATACGCCGGTTGTGTTCTGCGCAGTCAGAGCTGTGACAGCGCTCATGGCGAAGACGCCGTTTGCTGTCATTGTCTTGATATCTGCCTGAATGCCGGCGCCTCCGCTGGAATCACTTCCGGCGATCGTAAGTGCTGTTTTCATGATTACCTCTCTTTCTTTGTTGAATCAGCATTACGTTTTATACCGCGGCAGAGAGTGGTGCCCCCGGTCTGCCGCCTAACCCGGGCTGTGCCCGAAATCAGTCCCAAAGTACATCTGCAGAATTTTGACTTTTTATACCGCAGAATGCCCGCCGCCTCAGAGCCCCGCCAGGCTCCGGAACGTCTCAAAATCCTCCAATGTGTGCAAATAAAGTCCGCACTCCGCGCGCATGGCCGCGTTGTCGCCGTCACTGGCCGCGTCATAGACGCCGACCGTCACAAACCCTGCACTGTTCGCCGTCCGCACCGCGTGGATCACGTCCTCGAATACAAATATGTCCCCGGGTTTCAATCCCAGCCTTTCCGCCGCCATGACAAAGATCCGCGAGTCACTTTTGCCCGCACCCGCTTCTTCACAGGTGATCATACCGTCAAAATACTGATACAGACCCAGCCTTTCCAGCGCCGCGCGCACATGCTCGCGGTTGCTGGAAGTTGCCAGATACATGGGGATCCCTGCCTGCTCCAATTGCGCAAGAAACGTCCCTGCGCCGGGCTTTGCCTGTACTTCCCGCACGTAGAAGTTCCGGATCACTCCAAGGATCCCCCTCTTGATCTCCTCCTCTGTTCTGTCCGGCGTATAGACGGATCTCAAGTAGGCGGCGCCTTCATCCAGGCTCATTCTGAATAAGATCCTGCCAAGGCCTTCTTCCGGCTGTAAGCCGATTTCTGTGAGCCACCTCGCTGCCGCGTCGTCCCATATGGGCATAGAATCGATCAGCGTCCCGTCGACATCAAAAATCGCGCCTCTTTTCATCGTTTCTTCTCCAGCATTTCTTCCGTCTCTTTCCGAAGCTGTTCTGCTGCCAGCCGGATATCTTTCTGCGCGAAAATAGCGCTGATCACAGCGATCCCGCAGATCCCGCTGCCCGCGAGTTTCTTCACATTGCTGAGCGAAATGCCGCCGATCGCCACCACGGGAATAGTCACGGCCTCACAAATTGCCCTCAGCTCTTCGAAACTGACGTCATCGGCATCGTCCTTGGAACCCGTCGGGAAAACCGCCCCGACGCCCAGATAATCCGCGCCCCGCTCCTGTGCCAGAAGCGCCTGTTCTACTGTCTGCGCGGAGACGCCCAGTATTCTGTCCGGGCCAAGGAGCCTTCGAACGTCGCCTGCCTCCATGTCGTGCTGCCCCACATGGATCCCGTCCGCTCCCATCGCCAGCGCGACATCCACGTTGTCGTTGACAATAAAGGGAACGCCGCGCTCCCTGCAAAGCGCCTGCAGCTCTCTGGCCTCCTCCAGAAAATGCGCGTCATCCAGGTTTTTCTCCCGCAGCTGCAGGAATGTCGCGCCGCCGTCCAGCGCCTCTTCCACCTGGCTCCTGAGCGTTCTGCCGTTCAGCCAGCTGCGGTCCGTGACCGCATAAAGAAGAAGGCTCTCTCTACTGACTTTCATAAGGCGTCCTCCTTTACAGAATTTCGAATTTCGCGCCTTCGTCGAGGCAGGCGCCGTCCATGTTGCAGATTGCGTCAATGATCCGGTTTCTGTATGTGGAATTTCCCTCATACGGCGCCAGATGGGAATAGCCGATCTCTCCCGCAAGGCCCATCGCGCAGACGGACGCAGCAGCAGCTTCCAGCGCATTGTCGGGATTTGCCACAACAAAGGCGGTCATCATACCGGACAGCTGGCAGCCTGTGCCGGTGATCCTGCCCATCTCGGGCCTTCCGTTGCGGATCACAAAGCATCTCTCAGCATCCGCAACCAGGTCGATCGCACCTGTCACCGCAATGATCGATCCGGTCTTTGCGGAAAACTCCTTTATAAACCTGACAGCATCGGACAGATTCTCTTCTGTCACTGCATCCGCGATATCCGCGTCCACGCCCTTTGTGGTCCCGCTTCCGAGAGCGATCGCCTTGATCTCGGAAATGTTTCCCCTGATGACTGTGAAGCGGATCATCTGCATAAGCTCCGACGCTGTATTGGTACGGAGCGCGCTGGCACCGGCGCCAACAGGATCGAGAAGCGTCACGTGCCCCAGTTCCTGCGCCTTTGCGCCTGCCAATTTCATTCCCTTGATGCTTCTCTTATTCAGTGTTCCGATGTTGATATTGAGTCCTCCGCAGATCGATGTGATGTCCTCTACATCCCGGGGCTCATCGGACATGATGGGACTGCCGCCGCAGGCCAGCAGAATGTTGGCTACGTCATTGACCGTCACATAATTGGTGATGTTGTGCACAAGGGGCGCCTTTGTTCTCACTTCGTCCAGATACTTTCCCAGCATTTCGTTCTCCTTTCTGTCCCGCCTCCGCATAGAGATCTGCCTGCGCGCCTGTGAAGCGCATGTGAAAAAGCGGACATACAGCCTCGGTATGTCCGCTTTACAGTTCGCTCTGTGTGCATCCCTACGTTGGCATTATCCAAATCAGGTTCCGGGTCGGCACAGTGTAAGCGCCCTCTCAGCCTGCTCCTGCAAGCTCCCCTCTTTTGCTTTATTATGCTATCTGGTCAAAGTACTGTCAACCACTCTCGTAAATTCCGTTTATACCTTACCCGGCCAGTCTGTGGACCCGGTTGCCGGCCCCGCCTGCTGCCGCAGGATCACGCCGCGCAGGAGACTTATTGAAACGATCATCATGATCAGCTCCGTGACGGGCTGCGCCTTGATCATACCGCTGAATCCGAACAGTCTGTTCAGGATCAAAAGAAGCGGTACATACAGGACGAGCTGCCTGACAAGGGTGATCCCAAACGCGTACTGCGGTTTGCCCATGGCCTGGAAGGACATTCTGCTCATGGAGACCGCTCCTACAAACGGCAGAATGAACATAATGTTGCGCAGCACCCGGCTTCCCGTCGCGATGACCTCCGGCGACTGCGTAAAGATCCCGATCAGCTGCGGCGCAAAGATGCCGTAGACGGCCATGACACACAGTTCCGTGCCGCTGACGACCATCACGCCGGCTTTCAGGACGTCCAGCATACGGCGGTAATTCTTCGCTCCGTAGTTGTAGCCCATGATCGGCTGCGTGCCCGCGGCAAAACCCTGATAGATATAGTTGCCCAGAGAGAGGATCTTCTGCGCGATGCCCATGGCCGCGACGGTCAGCTCCCCGTACTGCACAGCCAGGTTGTTGTTGACGATATAGGCTGCGGAAGTCAGTAGTGTCTCCATGGTCGCCGGCACGCCGACCCAGAAGATCTCGCGCAGGATCTCCGCAGTCGGGCGGATATAGGAAAGAGATGGTCTGAGCAATGTTTTGCCCCGAAGGTAAAAGTACAGGGAGACCAGCATCCCGGCCCCGTTGCCGAGGATGGTCGCGATCGCGGCGCCGCGGATCTCCATGCCGAGCGCGAAGATAAAGACCGGATCCAGGATGATATTGACGATGGTTCCGACGATCATTCCCGCCACGGACTGTTTCACCGACCCCTCGCTTCGAAGGAGCTGCCCGAACGTGTAATTGCCCATGGTCAAAAGACTGCCGGCCAGGATCACCTGCACATACTGCCGTGTATACTCAAAGGTGTTCTCCTGCGCGCCGAGTCCCTTTACGATCGCATCCAGGAGGATCAGGCCGAACCCGGCGACGATCACGCTGTTGATGACCGTCAGAACGAAGCCGACCGTCAGCGTATGGTTGGCTTTTTCGTTGTCTCCCGCGCCGAGGCTCCTGGCGATCAGGGATGAAGCGCCTGTTCCGATCATGTTGGAGATCGCGATGGAGATCATCATGACCGGGTAGGCCAGGTTGACGGCTGCCAGCTGGTAGTCGTCGTGCATCAGGCCGATGAAATAAGTGTCTACCAGGTTGTAGAGGACCATGATGAACATGCCGGCGATCAGGGGCACGCCCAGCCTGACAACGGCCTTTGCCGGTTTCTCGCTTTTCAGTATATAAATTCTCTTGTCTTCACTCTGCTGGCTCATTTTCTATCTTCAGGTGTTTCTGCATATCCTGCATAATCTGTATTTTGGCACCATATTATTTTACTCTCTTGCATGATACTTGGCATGAAAAACATGGTCAATTTTTTTCATCTTTGGAGCACCACACATTGAACTTTTTTCCTTTTACACTGCAATTTGCTAAATCATCGCTTTTTTGAACGGTTTTGTATTAAAAAGTGTATTGACACAATGGCTTGACAATGCTATTATTCATCCCAAGTTGCAGCAACTGAATATTTATTTGCAATTAATCAATTTTAGTCACTCGACACGATTATTTATTCAAAGAACCACAAGTAAGGAGATTCACGATGAATCGCACACTCTGCACCGTTAACAACTTTTTCTTTAGCTTTTTCTTTAGCTTTACTGGCGCACGCCGTAAGGTTGATTTGTCATGCTAAGAAAAAGTGAGGGCAGAGCTTAAAAAATCCGTTCACACAAGCGTGGCACTTCAACAGGTGCCACGCTTTTTTTGTGCGAAGCAATGAGCCATGCACAGGCGGTACAATATGAGGACCATGGGGCGAAGTTACCCCATAAAGGAAAGGAGTTATGAAATGAGCAGCTATTACCAGAAAGAGATCGAGACCGCATCCCGCGAGGAAATTCTTAAGATCCAGAACGAAAAGATCGTCAAACAGGTCAAACATGTCTATGAGAACGTCCCCTACTACCGCAATCTCATGGATCAGAAAGGCGTAAAGCCCGAAGACATTCAGAGCGTCGATGACATCAAAAAGCTTCCTTTCCTCACCAAAGACGACCTGCGCGAAGCATATCCCTACGGACTTCTGGGCACCGACCTCAAGAACTGTGTCCGCATCCAGTCCACTTCCGGAACGACCGGCAAGCGTGTTGTGGCTTTCTATACCCAGCACGACGTCGACATCTGGGAAGAGTGCTGTGCGAGAGCGATCATGGCAGCAGGCGGAACCAGCGACGATGTCTGCCAGGTCAGCTACGGCTACGGCCTGTTCACCGGCGGCCCCGGTCTCAACGGCGGCTCCCACAAAGTCGGCTGCCTGACCCTTCCCATGTCCTCCGGCAATACCGACCGTCAGCTCCAGTTCATGATGGACCTGAACGCGACCATCCTCTGCTGCACTCCTTCCTATGCGGCTTATCTGGGCGAGTCCCTCGCTGAGCGCGGCTACAAGCCTGAAGACAACAAGCTCAAGGCCGGTATCTTCGGCGCGGAGCCCTGGACCGAGGAGATGAGAAGAAGCATTGAGAAGAGTCTCGGAATCAAGGCGTATGATATTTACGGCCTGACAGAGACCTCCGGCCCCGGCGTCTCCTTCGAGTGTGAAGAGCAGACCGGCATGCACATCAATGAGGACCACTTCTACGCAGAGATCATCGATCCCAAGACCGGTGAAGTTCTCCCGGAAGGCAGCAAGGGCGAGCTTGTATTCACCTCCCTCGACAAGGAAGGTTTCCCGCTTCTTCGCTACCGCACCAAGGACATCTGTATTTTGTCCCGCAAGAAGTGCTCCTGCGGACGCACACATGTCAAGATGACCAAGCCTCTGGGCAGAAGCGACGACATGATGATCATCCGCGGCGTCAACGTATTCCCGAGCCAGATCGAGGCTGTGCTGCTCAAAGAGGGCTACACCCCCAACTATCAGATCGTCGTGGACCGCGTCAACAATACTGATACATTCGATATCTACGTCGAGTATTCACCGGAGCAGTTCTCCGATAAGATCGCAGTCGTACAGGCGCAGGAGAAGGCTCTCAACGGCGCTATGCGCTCCATGCTCGGCATCGGGCCCAAGATCCATCTTGTGGCTCCCAAGACCATTACAAGATCCGAAGGCAAGGCTGTGCGTGTCATCGACAAGCGCAAACTTCATGATTGATACAGGCTTTAGCATGTAACCACGGTATCCACGGCAGGATCTTTGCCGGATCCTGCATACGCTCAACAGGAGCTTCATTTAAGAAAGAGATTCACTAAAGGAGGAAAATCCATGGCAATCACACAGTTATCCGCTTTACTCGAGAATACACCCGGCACCCTTTACCAGGCAGTCAGCACAATTTCCGACGCAGGCATCAATCTCCGCGCGCTCTCCGTCGCTGACACGCGTGACTTCGGAATTCTCCGCGTCATCGTTTCCGACGTCGAGAAGACCAAAGAGGTCCTCTCTGACAACACGATCTGCACAGAGACCAAGGTCATCGCCGCCAAAATGAGCGACCAGGCCGGCGCGCTCAAGAAGATCCTCGCGGTCATTCAGGAGACCGGCGTCAATATCGAATATGTCTACGCCTTCACTTCTCCCGTCGCCGGGTCTGCCTATGTTGTCCTTCGCGTCGACGATGTGGAAGGCGCGGAAGAAGTCCTTGCCCGCCGCGGCATTGAGACGCTCACCGACCAGGATCTGGAAGGCCTTCTGTGATCTGCCCGCTGCAGACCGCACTTCGATCTGTCTGACGCAGATCGCACTTTGATCTGTCTGTAATAGGCTTATCCAAACTCCTTCCACTTTAAAGTCCCCGACACATGCCAAAACAGTGCATGGATCGGGGACTTGCCTTTTGTACTTTTATAGTTGTTTACAGTCACGTTTGCTTATACGAAAACGCCCTGATAGAAGATCTCGATTCCGATCGCGACCAGGATACATCCGCCCAGGATAGACGCCTTCCAGGACAGCTTTGTGCCGGCTTTCCTTCCGATCAGAAGCCCTCCGACGCAGATCACAAATGTGACTGCTCCGATGATCAGACATGCCGCATTTGCCATCATAAATTTGTACTCCGCGATCGTAAATCCCACGGAAAGCGCGTCGATGGAAGTGGCAATACCCTGTATCAGGAGATCTTTACCGGAAGCGCTTTTCTGCAAAGCCTCCGCATCTTCTTCCGTATTGTTTCTCTCGCCGATGCCCTCCAGGATCATCTTACCGCCGATATAAAGAAGAAGGAGCAGCGCGATCCAGGGAATGAACTTCTCAAAAGCTGAGAACATCTCTATGATCGTATGCACGCACACCCAGCCGATCATTGGCATAGCGTACTGAAAGAAAGCGTATACGCCGGCGATGCTGAAGATCCTGTTTCTGTGCATCTGCGGTTCGTGCAGGCCGTTTGCAAGCGATACGGAAAACGCGTCCATGGCAAGCCCGACGCCGAGTGCCGCACTGTTCAGAATAAATATAAAGTTCATCATTTACCTCCGATCAGTGGAGTTTATACGTGTAACTGCTCTTTTGCGAATCCCAGCTGGGATTTCCGGTGATCCAACCTCCGGGAATCCGGCTGCTACTCGCCGCGGATCTGGACCAGGATGATCGCTGCGAACATGATCACGCATCCCCAGAGTTCTCTTGCGCTCATTCTCTCTCCCAGGATCAGAGCGCCCGCGATCACCGCAAATACCGACTCCAGACTCATAAGGAGCGATGCGATGGCCGGATCCGTGAACTTCTGCGCGATGATCTGCAGTGTGTATCCGAGCCCGCCGGAAATGATCCCGCAGTAGAGGATCGGAATGGCGGCGGACAATATTTTGCCCATGTCCGGCTGTTCCAGAAGGAGCGCTGCAACCGATGAGATCGCTGTACAGGTCACAAACTGGATCGCTGAGATCCGGATGGGATTTCCGAGCTTCACAAAGTGGTCGCAGCACAGAATATGGCCGCTGAAAAGTACCGCGCAGATACAGACCAGCGTATCTCCCCGGGTGAGACGGAAACTGCCGTCCATGCACAGAAGGTACATGCCGACAACGCCGATCAGCACCGCGAGCCATACGATCCAGGAGTTTCTTTTCTTAAAGAGGAGAAAATTGATCACCGGCACGAGCAGCATATACATGGCCGTGATAAAACCCGCTTTGCCTGCAGTGGTGTGTACGATGCCCATCTGCTGAAAGATGCTCGCTGCGGCCATAAAGGTGCCACAGCAAATACCGCCGAATACGGTATTTCGGCGGTATAAATGTATTTCTTCTTTGCTGAGTATGGAGAGCCTGTTTCTTTCAGCCCTGGTCGGTACAGCGGATACCATGCCGACTGCCACAGCTGCCAGCGCCATTCGCGCCGCATTAAATGTAATGGGCTCTATGCGCTCCATTCCCACGCGCTGAAATACAAACGCGGTTCCCCAGATCATCGCTGTCAGGATCAGCAGCGCGTTTCCGAGTATCTGTTTATTTCTGTCCATTCGTTCGTTGTGTTCTTTCTACAGGCCGTCGATCCGGTCCGTATCTCAGCCCTTCAGGATCTCCATAAACGCTTTGGTCTTGCCCAGCGTGTCTTTGCCGTATACAGCGCTTCCGGCAACGATCAGATCAGCGCCGGCGTCCAGGATCTCCTTCACGTTGTCGAGCTTGACGCCTCCGTCCACTTCGATCTTGAGGGAAGGATTGACCTTATCCGCCTGCTCGCGCAGCTTCTGGATGCGGTCCGCCGATCCGGGGATCAGCTTCTGTCCGCCGAATCCGGGCTCAACGGTCATGACCAGAATCAGATCCAGATCCTTCAGGATCGGATACAGCACCTCTACCGGCGTCTTGGGCTTGATGGAAATGCCGGCTTCACAGCCCAGCGCATGGATACGGTCGATCAACTCTTTTGCAGCTGCTGCCGCGTCTTCCGCTGTCTTTCCTTCGTCATCGATATCCGACGCGTAATAGGCGTTGGGATACTCCGAATTTCCGCCGGGCATCACTTCATAGTGGAATGTGATGCTGTCCGCGCCTGCCTTGGCGAAGGACTCGATGTGAGACTCCGGATTGGTCACCATCATGTGCACGTCCAGGATCTGGTCCGTAAAGGGACGGATCGTGCGGGTGATTCCCTCTCCGAAAGAGATCTCCGGTACAAAATGACCGTCCATCACGTCGATATGCACGTATAATGCGCCGCCCTCTCTGGTCTGTAAGATATCCTCTTTCAGGTTTCCGAAGTCAGCGGACAGGATGGAAGGTGCCAGTTCGTTTTTTCTTTTCATTGTATACCTCACCTTATGTTTGGGCTTTTATAAGCCGGAGAAAGCGTTCTGCTTTCTCCGGCTTTAGTTTTTTGGCATTTGTATAATTGTGGCCAATCGGGCTGTTGTTGTCAAGCGTCTTGGCCTTATTTACGATTTTGACCTGTGAATTATATCAAGTTTGCTGCTTATTGGTTGTCCGTGTCTCATCGTCCGCCTGTGAGCGCCGCGTACTCCTCCAGTTTCTTTCTGGCTTCAGGGCTGATATTTCTGGGCACCGCAATGCGGATCTCCACATATTCATCGCCCTTCTTGGGGGAACGGCCTTCCGTGTGGATGCCCTTCTCCCTGAGGCGGATCTTGCCGCCGGACTGCATGCCTGCAGGGATCTTGCATTTGACACTGCCATGAAGTGTAGGAAGCATGGCTTCACCGCCGAGCACAGCTGTCGCGTAAGGAATCTGTGCGGATGTGTACAGGTCCAGTCCGTCCCTTGTGTACTCGCTGTCGGGATCGATATGGATCTCGATCAGAAGATCGCCCTTCTTTCCGTCTGTTCCCGCCATACCGCGTCCGCGCAGGCGGATCTTCTTTCCTTCCTCAATTCCTGCCGGGATCTTGATCTCAAGCGTCGTGACCCCCGCATTCTTGCCTGTCGCAGCGGGATCCTGAAGCT
>Ga0326514_10000914_pt1 | contig 19469 bp, 22 predicted proteins | sample 3_2548_0518_D_FD_203653 | JGI IMG/M metagenome (GOLD analysis project Ga0326514, IMG submission 203653) | Bovine rumen microbial communities from UC Davis, California, United States - 3_2548_0518 | ecosystem: Host-associated > Mammals > Digestive system > Stomach > Rumen | place: USA... | reverse complement strand
GTTGCGGTGCTTAACGGTGGTCAAATGGGGGTCAAAACGGGGGTCAAAAAAAGGGCGCGGTGTTACCCGCGCCCGTGTCTCCGTTTTTCTGCCCTCAGATGGATCGTCCGTATTCTGTGGTTGATATAGCCTTCGGTTTCGTTTTCCAGCATCCGTTGCGCCTTGGCTGCGTCCAGCTGCGCCTTGTATGCCTGATAGTCCCCGCAGGTGTCGTGGCAAGCCGTGTGCCGCCGCGGACAATCCTTGCAGGGCGAGGAAATCACGGCTCCTGCCCTCCGTCCTCTTCGGGCGGGTGGGCTTCATCATGCACCACGATGGTGTCACCGCCTTCCCTGGCTGCGTCAATCATCCCCTCGCCGAAGATGTAGGCGATGAGAGACCCGGCGGACATAATGATCGCGCCGATCTGTGCGGCCTGCTGCTCCGTCTGGCCGAAGTAGACGAGCAAGCCCGTCACAAAGCCAACCAGGGCGACCCACAGTTTCCGGCTTGTCAGTTTTCGAATGATGTCTTCGCGTGTCATTTCTCATGGCTCCTTTCAGCGGTCGATCAGATAATCATTGATGCCCTTTTGAGCGTTTTCCAATTCGTCCGTGTTGCCGTTGTGCAAGGCATGGTTCAGCAGAGCCAGCACGCCCCGGTTGATGGCTTTGATGCCGGTATCCGTGCCGTCAGCGCGTTTGGCAAGGCTTTCGATCTGCCGCGTGTGGCTGTCTATCGTGGCCTTGTCGTTACTGAGCTTTTGGTCGATTGCCTGAAAGCGCGGCTCCAGCTTTTCCAGAACCTTTGCGCTGATTTCCTCGGCAAGCTTGTCCTCCGGCTCTTTCTTGCGTCGCTGCGCGTTGCGGAAGACGGTCAGCACCTTGTCACCCAGAACGATCAGGGCACAGATGCCGACCAGCACGGTCAGAAATGTCCATAGCGTGCTGGGGGTAATGCCCTCTATGGGCTGTAGCGTCTGCATTTAGCCCACCCCCAGAGCGTTCACCAGCGCGTCCCTGAGCCATTCCGCGGCGTTGCGCGGAAGGGTCAGTGTAATTGTGTCACCCGCGGCCGGAAGCGTCACAGGGGTCAAATCCGTGGGCGTGGTGACGGGTTGCGCAGAAACAGGCGTTAGGTACTTGTTCATCATGTACCCGCTGCGCCCGTCGTAGTCCACCCGTGACCATTCCAGGTCGTAGTCCGCGCCCTGTATGATGGTTCCGCTCGGCACTTTGCCAAGCGTCGCCGCATTGGTGGACGGCTTTTCGCGCAGTCGCACGGTTTCACCTTCTGGGCAATTGACCATCATTGTCTGCATTGGTTGATCCTCCTTTGTATAGGCTACGGCTTTCAGAAAACCAACCGCGCCCCATTTATTTATCTTTGTGCGGGTAAACCCTGCGCTTGTGCTTTGCGCATTCAGCACATATTTCCCCGTTTCGTCCACCAGGCCGATGTGGTAATAGTCGTTTCTGTCCGGGTTATCCCGGTATTTGTCAGGCAGGTTGTATCCGTCCTGACCGGGGCGATGGAGCTTGAAAGCGGCCATGCCAGGAGCGGCGGCAGAAATGGGCTGCAAGGCTTCGCAATAGTTGCGGGCTATGCTGTTGCTGCCGTGGGCGATGCTCTTGCCGAACTGGCGGAACGCCCAGACAAAAGCACCGGAACAGTCTACGCCCCCGGTCTCGGCTGCGCCCCATTCATAACGCCAATGTTCGCGGTACATGCGCTGGAATAGGGCGATTAAGTCCGCGCATGGTATCAAGCCCATTTCTGCCACCTCCTGTCATGGTGAGCTAAAGTGTTATTTAAGCTCTTACCTCATTCAAAAATGCAGTGACATCCCACCTTGCAAATGTTTGTAATGCAGAAGATGTAGAATTACCTGTAAAAATCAGCTTTCCTGTTTGATTGGTAGACAATTCACCTGCTCTAAAACTGTTAGAAAACCAACTGTTTCTAACGTTTATCATAAATTCAGCACCTACAACATCATAGGCATTTCCATGATATGACACATCAACCTCTGTACTGTCTGTAGTAAATTTGCATCCGATTATTTCAATGACACCACTTGCACCAGTTCCACCACCAATACATTTCCTATATACATCTGTGCTGATATTTGTGTGATATTCCATTATCATATTTTGATACAAATGCTTATATGAACCTTTAAGTGTTGCCGCTTCATCATGCACAACATATCTTGTATCTGTTGCAATTAAGATTCCATCATACATTTCAAAGTTTGTCGGTTTATATTGTGTTCCAAACAGATTGCAATTGAAATCAGAACCAAGCGTATCAAGATCAATTTCAGCTTCTATTGTTGCCCCGTTGAAAAAATACCTACAATTATTTCCAACAGGAATCTCATTCCTTGATAAGCCATAAAGTGTCATCACATTAGGCAACACTGTTCCAAATGTATATGTACTTCTTTCAAATATCACATCGCAATCAGTCAAGTTATAGGCAATAACCATCTTTTCAATGACTGTTTCTTCTGAATCTGTAGCATACACAAATATTTTTTTTCTGATGTATTCACCTTTGATTTTTGGCTTACTTTCATGCGTAGGTGTTGAAATTGGAGAAGGATCGGCTACCACCATAATCGTGTCTGGTGTTTGCCATACTCCACCACTTCCGTTCGCCAAAAGAACACACGCGCGAATATAAGCCATCCCATCTTGATGTGTTATTGATGGAGTTTCCGAATTGACCCCATATCCAGAAATAAGATTTTTATCACTGTCATATGCCGCAATTGTCCTCATGTTGGAAGGCTCAAGCGTGTAAGTTTTGTATAAATAAAGTGTTTCTCCTGTTCTTATCGGCATATAACCAGTTACAAAATACGAAGCATTATCAGAAAGAACGCCTGTAACTCCGTTTAGAAATTTACCTGTTTCACATTCCGATGGTATAACACGGTTGACCATTGAATAATCAAGGTATTCCGTGTCAAAATTTGTGTTTTTGTCAATATCTATTTCTCCGATAAATTCGTCAGTTGCAATATAATACTGTGTTGGTGGTGTGTATGGGATATATGATACAGGTGCCGAATCAGCATTAACAAGCACCATAAAGTTATTGTTTGAAATAGTTTTCGTGACAGTAACTTTAATACTCGCAACACCATTAGGGACAGTATAGGTACTAACAATGACACTGCCATCAGAGGACAATACATTACCATTGCTATCATACGCAACTACTCTCTGCATTGTTTCTGCCAAAATCGCGCCTCCCGAAGAACGATATGATGTAAGCACATCTCCCGTTTCAACAGTACCGATTTCATAATAGCAATAATTGTCATATGAACCACCAGTATAAACTTGTCCGTTGGTATGCAATAGACCACTTTCAACTGCACTCGCATCCCATCTATTTATAGGTTCCTCTGTAACAAGTTCACATTTTTGCATTAGTGACATATCAACTTTGTCATCTAATGCGCTCTTTAAGTCAGCCACATCATTCCCCAGCGCCACAGCCACCGCGTCCGTTCCCGTCCACGTTCCTGCCGGGTGCGCTGCGGTGAACCTGTACAGCTTGCCGCCCTGCCAGACATACGCGCCCGCGCTGTAGGCCGCGGAGGTGCTGAAGGTGGGCGCGACGGCGGCCAGCAGGTTGGTCAGGTCGGCGGGGAAACTGTCCTGCGCGTCCTTGATCTCCTGCACCAGTTCGGCCACGGTGGTGACCGTCGCGGTGGGAATGCGGCCCGTGTCGGTGGCCTGCACCGTGAAGATCGCGTTGAGTACGGTGCAGATGATGCCGCTGCCGCTGATCTTGACATACAGGCCCATCAGGCCGGAGACGACCAGCGCGCCAGCCTCCAGGGGAACGGAGACCATGCTGCCGGTGATGCTGCCCTGGGTTAGGGGGAAGGTGGTGCCGTCCGCGAGAACCGCTGTGGCGCTGACGGTGCCGCCGCCGGAATAGGGAGTGCCGCCATCAAAAAGGGCAACCTTGATGAGGTTGCCGCAGTCATCCCCGGTAAAGACCACGCCCTCGTAGTGGCGGATTTTGACCGGCTCAGTCAGGTCTTGCTTGAATGTAACTTTATCCTGCGCTGCCATTTAATCAGCCTCCGTTTCTTCGGGTGTCGGTTTTACGGTCAGAGCGTCCTTGATAACGGCAAGGTTATTCAATGCCGCTTCAATGGGGTCTGCAATCGTCTTCTTGTAAGCCATCGGGACGGCTATGCTGTTGAGAATGTTGCGCGTGATCTCAATGGCTTCAACCGGAGTATATGTCTGCTGCTCCATTGTTTCATCCTCCGTTTTATATTGACCAAACGCCAAGTTCCGTACTGCCGCAATAAATCATCATATGGGTTGAATCCTGTTTTACGACTTTGAAACCGCCTGTTGTGAATGTGTGGGTATACGTTACGCCATTCACATCAACTTTAACAGGGATGCTTAAAGAACGTGTGCCAGTCCCGTAATTTTGAGTACTGGATGTAAAATTTGTTCTCTTCCAGTTGTTTACTGTGACAGGATCGGAACCGGAATAAGTTGCCGAAACTGTTTTACCGGTATCGAAAACAACAGCACCGCTATCAATAGTGGCGTAAATGGGAATCGTAACCGTTTTGCCTGACCATGACGCTGTGCCCTGTGTCAATGATGTCCATTTGTATTGGTTTTGCGGCGACGCGGCTACAGTAAAAACGCCACTACTCCACGCGCCTGACAAAGTAGTGGCTCGGCTAAAAGTCCCTGCGTCCGTCCATGAAGAATTGTCCCATGACGTATATTGCAATTTATATTGGTTCGCATTGTTTGGGTCTGCAATAATCCGCACGCCGTCAATGGTACCGTTCATCATAGATTCTGTTATACAGGCATCTCCGGTTTCATCTGTGCCGACGTAAAAACCTTGCTGAGCGAATACATTGCTTGTCGCGGATATTTCATAAGCGTCAATTGTGCCGTTGGCCGCAAGCGTGATAGTTGTGATTGTGCCAGCGGATAAATCATCCACGGCCACAAAACCCTTGATTTTCAGCTGTCCGTCATCAATGTACAAACCAGCGTTGCCGGATGTCGTTTCAATGTTTACATGGTCTGCATTGATGATTGCTTCGCTTCCATTGGCGTTTATCGCCAATGCAATTTGCGCAGCTCTGATAGACTTGTTATCCCCTTCGCCCTGTACCACAAGCCCGATACGGTCAGCCTGCACATTGATTTTGGATTGGATATTGTTCACGTTGTCTGTAGCGTAGACAATCACATTGTTCGCGTCAAGGCTCATGCCCGCCTGCCTGATAATCTCATTTGATCGCGTCACCTGTTCCGCGTGCAGGGAGATAATCATATTGTTGGCTTCGATCCCGGCTTGAAACTCGCTCCATTCGGCTTCGGCCTTGGTCTGGCCGCCGGAACGCCCGCCGCCGCGCCTGCCGCTCAAGGTGGAGGACACGCCGCCCGCCGCGTTATAGGCCGTCTGGCGCTGAATGTATACAATGTTAGGAATGTATGCGCCGATGGTGGGCCGGGTGGCGGTAGGGTCAAGCAAGTCCACGGACAGCTTGATAATCTCCAGGCGCAGGTTATCGTGGACGGGCAAAAGCTCCACCTGCACCAGGTCATGCAGACGCACGGGTTCGTCATCGTAGCCCATGCGGTACAGGTCGCGCAACATGCAGTCAATTGTCACGCGGGGTTTATTGGTAGCCTGCAAGGCCTCCCAAGTCTTCAGGATCAGCGTGCCCTGATCGGTGATGTCGCTGTTCTGGTAAAAGCCAAAGCGCGGCTTTCCGTTGCGCCCATAGGCTGCCGTGGCGGTGGTGTCTTCAATATAGCCGAGGGTACTATTTAGGGCCGCGTTTGCGGGCGGGTTGCTCCAGGTCGCGCCCTTAAGGTCTATCTTTGTGCCCTTTTTATCCAGCGGGTCGGTGCCGTGTTCGGGGTCGTTATAGGTGTACGCCGTGCCGCCGTAGCCGTATAGCGCGGTTTTCACGTCCGTGTCGTCCACGGTGACGCCCGCCTCGTCCATGTTCTTGTCGATGCTCAGGCGCATACCCCGCCAGCGGTTGGCACTGTCCGCGGGGATGATGTCAAGATAGCGGCCCGTGATGCCGGTCGTGTTGTAGGTCACGCGGGGCAGGACGTACACGTTCCAGTTTTGCTCAATGCTGCGGATATTCTGCCAGACGGAGCCCAGGCCGATGTCGCCGCTGCTGGTGGCCGTGGCGGTCACGTTGCCCACCTGCCAGCACAGGACGCCGGTCTGGGTCTGGGAGTTCAATGCGGCCTGTACGACTACAGCCGGGGTCACATCGGTCAACGGCTGCTCCGCTGTGTGCACATCGGTCAGTTCGGAAATCACGATATGCTCACAGGTTAACTCCTGGTAGCCGTCCGGCGTGTAGGTCTTCACCTTGCGCACCTCGAAAAACTGGTGCACGCCGTCCTCATCGTCAAAGCTGACGCGCATACCGCGCTCGATGCGCTTATCAGCCACAAAGGGGAAATTACAGGTCAAGGAATACTCGTCCACCTGCCAGGTCGCCTGTTCCGCGTCCGTGCGCACGAACAGGGGTTTGTCATCGTTATTAAAGAAGACGAACTCCCGCACAATGGGGTCACGCATTATAACCACCTCTCCCTCCATCGGACGGTTCCGCTGCCGGTGATCGTGTGCGTTCCGGCTTGCGGTAGGATGAACGTGCTGTCCAGCGTATAGCCGCGCATGATGCTGACACCGCCCACGGCGGCGGTCTGGCGGTTGAGGTCAATGACAAGATCGCCCGTGGGTCTGCCGCTATAGGCCGCGAAGGTCATGCTGTTTTCGCCGTCGCTGTAGGTCACCGCGCCCGCGCCCACGGTGCCCTCGATCTGCATCAGCGGGCCGTCCGGGGCGTCGCCCAGCACATGAAACGCCGTGCCGCAGGCCGCCGTATGCTCGGTGATGCTGGTGAAGTACGGGTTCTCCTGGGTCTCAAACACCAGGCGCAGTCTGCCGTCCCACCAGGTTTTGACGGTGGGGGAGGGGTACTCCCTGCACAGACATTCAAGGTACACGTCCGGGAAGTCGCTCATGGTCAGTTTGTGTATCTTGCCGATGTCCGCCCAGGCCGCAAGCTGCCGAAGCTGCTCCTGCCGATGGGTGCGGTCATTGGTCAGCAGGGCGAAGGTCACTGTCACCGTGCGCGTGCCGCCCGTGGTGCGCACATAGTCCGCGCCGAACCGCACAGGCCGCTGACGGGCCTGCACGGTCAGACGCACGGAGGATACAGCGATGTCATCCACGCGCACGGGGGCAACACTGGCAAGCGGGATGCCGTTAAACGTTATCATTCTGTCAATACACCTCCGCTGCGGTTCATCTGGTTCAATTGGTCGGCCTGGTGCTGGCTGACGCTGTTGCTCAGGGTGCGCCCGTCCAGGGTGGTCACGCTGTGCACGTTGACGGTCAGGCCGTTTCCGCCTCCGGTGCCGAAGTTGGTTAGATTCACGTTGGGTACCGTATAGCTGGCGTTGGAAAGCTCGGTCAGCATGTCAATGATGCTCTGCACCTCGGAGCGCACCTTTTCCTTCCCTTCGCCCAGGGCTTCGACGATGCCGTCCACAGTCCTTGTGGTGTTTTCCTTTGCGCCGATATACTGGTCAAGGTTGGCAACGGCTACCGCCCATGTGTCGGTCAATTCCTGCGCCTTCTCGTCAACCTTCAACTTGTTTTCCGTCAGCGTGCCGGTTAATTCCGTTGTTTTCTGCTGGATGTCCTGAACCTTTTTATTGATCTCGGCCACACGCGGGTCATTGGCTCCGGCTTCGGCCAGGGCTTTTGCGTAGGCTGCGCTTTGGGCGCTTCCGTCGCTGACCATGGCAATGACATCATCCGAATACCCGGCGGCCTTCATCTTGGCAATGTTGTCGTAATAGTCGTTCAGGAATTTAAGCTGCGATTCCAATGCCTCGTTCAGGTTTTGAATGGTCGGAATCGCGTTTTCGGCGTCAGTGAGCAGAACTTTTAGCTTGTTCTTTTCAGATGCTTTGCCGTCAAAATCATTAAGCTGGGTTTTCAGATCGACCACTTTCTTTTTGGCCTGCTCAAATGGGTCAACCATCCGATTGAACCCGCCCAGGGTGCTTTCAAGCGACTTTTTTGTGCTGTTGAACACCTGGTCGGTGTAGTCCTTCAGGGCTTTAGTGGCGTCCTTCATGTTGGTAATGGCTTCGGTGGCCTTTTTGATCTGCTCATCGGTAAAAGCGCTTTCAACGGCTTGCCCAGCGTCCCCAGCTGCGCCTGTCAGATCAACCATGTTGCCATAAACTTGATAAACTGCGTCCGCTTCCTGCTGCAACCCGTCCTTGGCCTTGTCATAGTCTACCTTGTGCCGATTGTATTCATCTTCTGCTTCTATGGCCTTATCCATTAGATTTGTATATTCGGCGACAAGGGCATTATTTTTACCGTCCGCAATAGCCATATCAAACTCGTTAAACTGTACGCCCTGCTCTTCCAATTCTTTACGCGCCTGTTCAACTGCTTGTTTGGCTTGTTCCATATTTACTTTCAGCTTGGGGAGATATGAATACTCGGTAACAAGGGCCTTTTGCTTCTGTGCAATCGCGTCCATCATAATCATTGCGGTCTGAGCGTCTTGCCATTGCTTGACGTATTCTTCAACCGCAACCTTGCCGCCATTGACGCGCCCCGTGTTTACATCAATGACACTTGAAAGGCCTGGGATGGTCTGCACAAGCCGCTTGCAGGTCTCCAGCCATTCGGCCTGTTTGGAATCAATCTCTTCGGTGCTATACCCAAGGGCAAGCAATCCCTGCCGCGCAACTTCAGATTCGCTGCCCATGGCAAGAAATTCCTGGGCCATGCCTTGCAGGAATTCTTCGCTCTTTTCGCCGCCGCCCAGGCCGCCGAGGAAGGTTCCGAAGAGGTCTTGCCACGCTTTGGCGTCATCGGGCTTGAGCTTGCTTGCCGCTTCCTGGATTTTTTCAAGCCAGTCCTTGGTTCCCTGTGCGCTATCGCCGGTCAGGCTGCTCAAAGCTTCGGCGTTTTCGCTCAGGGTGGTTATCAGTGTTTTCCAGGCCTCGGCCTTGTCTTTGTCCGGGCCGTTGCCGGACAGGGCTTCGGCCAGGGATTTGACACCCGCGCCAGCATCCTTGCCGAAGATGTTTTCCAAGCCATCAATGGACGTCAGGGAACCCAGTACCGCCGACCATGTGCCGGGTGCGCTGTTGCTCAGCTTATTCGCGCCCTCCGCAATGGCGCTCAGCGTTTGGCCGGGCGTCCCGGCGTTGGCCAGGGCCGTGACCACCGCGCCCGCGTTTTCGCCAATGGCACTCAGCAGATTGCCCCAAAGGGTGCTATAGTCGCCGCCCAGGTCATCGGCCGCGGCTGCGGCTGCCGCCAGGAATGCGGCGGTCTGTCCGTTGTCGTCCAGGGTCGCGTCCTTTGCGCTTGGCAGTTTGTCCGCCACAGCGCCCAGGAGCGTCTGCCATTGCTCGGGGCTGCCGCCCAGCTCTTTGCTCAAGGCGTCAGCCAGGTCGGACAGAGCGCCGGTTACGTTGCCCTCTTTGGCCTTTTGCAGGGCGCTGTCCAGGCCGCCGATGCTGCCGGACAGGCCGGAAATGAACCCGGTCAGGTCGGTTTCCGGGGCGCTGATCTTGCCAAGGGTGCTGATGAGGATTTCGGCCTGCTCAGCTGTCTTTTCGATCTCTTTGAGCTTTTCTTCCGTCTTCAAATTGATATCGGCGAAGTCATCCAGCACTGTGCGCGGGCGCTCCTGCACCAGGCCGGTCAAGAAGTCGTTGACGGCGGTGGTGGCGTTGGCAAGAATCGGGATGAACGCTTGCCCTAACTTGGTCTGGATCGCCTCAAGGTTGGCGGACAAAAGCCGCTGGGAGTTGGCAAAGCCGTCCGACGTGCGCGCGAAGTCGCCCTGCGCGTCCGCCGTGGCCTGCATGAGGTACTGGTAACGGAGCATCACCATCTCGCCTTGGGACATCTTGTCAAGGGCCTTGGTGATGCCCTTTTCCAGCGCGAAGGCCTGCAAATTGGCCTGTGACATATTGATGCCGAGCTGCTTGAGCGGTTCCGTTTCGCCGGAAATGCCGCTGCGGATCTTTTGGAATGCCGTGTCGAAGTCCAGGTTGTAGAATGACGCCATGTCAGCGGCAAGGCCTGCAAGGCTTTCGGACATCTCCACGATCTCGTTTCCCGCAAGGCCGGATGATTTCATCATGGCCCCCAGAGTGGAGGCAAACTGCTTCGCTTTGGTCTCGGTGAGGCCGAATTGGCTGATCGCCGTTTTGGCCCATGCGTCAATCTGTGATGCACTGTCGCCAAAGGTGACGTCTACCACGTTTTGCACCTCTTCAAGGTCGGAGGCGGCGTTGACGCACTGCATACCAAAGTCAATCATCGCCTTGGCGGCCTGAATGCCCCAGTCCTTCAGGCGGTTAACATCCAGCGCCTTTGCAAAGCTATTGGACATATGCTGCGATGACTGGTCAATGGCCGAATCCCATTTCCGGCTCTCCTGCTCGATCATTTGCCGAGTTTCCTGTAAACCTTGTTTCAGGTCTTTCACATCGGCGGATATCTGGACAATTACCTCGGTATCATTTTTAGCCATGCTGTTTATCACTTCCTCGTTTCGCCAGTGCAAGGAGGCTCTGGGTTGTCGCGTGCAGGCTGGCTTGCAGGCGGCTTTCCTCCTCCTCCGGGGTCATCCGCAGCGCATAGCGGGCCTTGGCCTCCATTAGCCATTGACGCTCTTTCGCATTGTGCTTCGTCGGCTCCGGCATGGGCCGCGCGCGTATGCTGATGACATCCGCGTACCGTGTGCCCTCCGGCAGGTTCGCCAGCAGGGCGGAGAACTCAAACCAGTGCAGTTTGTCGCGCCACAGGTTGATCCCGTAGGCCTGCAAAAACGCGGCGCGGATCAGGTCGGCGTCCTGCGCGTAGTCCGTCAGTTTGGGCGCGTTTGGGCTGCTATGGCCTTTGCTTTCCTCCGGCGGGAAAAGCAGTCCGCGCAGGGCCGCCAGCACGGGCGCGGTGTTGCGCGGCGGGCGCCGCATGACGCACTTGAGCGCCAGGTATTCACGCGAGGCTGGCAAAAGATCGGCGCGTCCTAAAACATCCACAAGGCGCAGCACGTTGCGGAAGTCCAGGTCAACGCGGTAGCGCTTGCCGTCAACGGTCAGCGTTTCCGGCAGGCGTTGAAATAACTTCATCAAGTCGCTTTTGCGCTTTGGCTATCAGTTTGGTCAGCGTGCCGGAGAAATACTGCGCACAAACGGAAATCACGCACGCCGCGTTTCCGTGGTAGAAATCAAGGAGCTTTTGCGCCTGCTCCCGCCCAAACATGGTGGCGGCAAAGTCCAAAGCAAGCTCTTTCTGCTGCTTGGCCGTGGCCTTCTCGCCGTACCTGCGCAAGCGCTCATTCTCCTGCATCAGCGCGGCGGTCAGGCGCATAGCGTCCGCGTCCACGTACAGGGTGAGTTTGTCGAAGCCCTCCTTGATGACCAGTGAACCATGCACGCGCCCCAAAGACATTTCATCCCGCCCGAAAAGGCGCATGATCCAGCGGCGAAGGCGAAGATACAAAAGACGAAATTTTTTCACGGTTTACCCTCCAATTATCGTGAAAAAGCCGGGGACGGTTGCCCATCCCCGGCGTGAGTTACAGTACACGATTGACATAGACCGTATAGACACGCCGTCTGCCGTCCTTCTCCACAATGACGGAAATCATCGCTGGGGTGTCCATGCCATCGAACTGATAGGGAGGTTCCTCCCACACATAGATGGGGGCATAATGGTCTGTGCCCAGATACACATACTGCGCTTCTGTTGTGGCTTCGGGGTCTTCCGCCTGAAAGCTCACCGTGCACATGTTTTCATCCTGTCCCTGTGTCCATGTGGTGTAGTAGACGGTTCGGTTGGGCGTGAATGCGGGTGTCAGCGTCAGAGAGCCCACAGCGAGTGACGATAGCGTCATCACGCTGGGGTAACGGTAGGGATGCCGTTCACCCTGAGTGTGCAGTTGAACGGTTCATTTTCCTCGGTGGTTCCGCCGAAATCGGTGATATCGGTGATGGTGACGTCGGCCACGATGGTCTCCACCAGCGTGTCGTTTGCATTATAGATTTCGACCTTCATAGAAGACTTGCGGTCATCGCCCAGCGCATAGCGCAGACCGGCGATGTAGTCCTGGGCGGCGTCGCCGATGATGCGGCGGCCAGTCACCGCATACTGCGGGGCAATGGCGGTCACTTCGTTGTCAGCGCCGCCATGGCCGCACAGGAAATGATAGGTCTGGGTGGTCTCGTTCACGGTGGGCGCTACGCCCTGGATGCCAGCGCACAGGGGCGCATAAGTCCATGTGTCCTGCGTCTTCGATGTGCCGATGAAGAATTTTTCCTTCCAAACAGGATTGATCTGAGGCATGGTTTAATCTCCTCTCCAGTAAAATTCCACCGTCAGCCCGGAAGCCATGATCCAATCATTGTTATCTTCCCGGCCGATGATGCGGGGTAGGGTCTCGTTTTTAATGTCACTGATCTGCCAACCCTCGCCGGATGGGTACACCCTGCGGCGGGTCAGGCGGGAGTGAATGTTGTTCATGACGTCGGACAGCGTTTTCAGATTCGGGTGCTTCGCGTTGATGGTTACATCCAAAGGCACAAATGTGTTTTTGTCAAAAAACAAATCCTGCACAATGGCCGGGTCGGGTTCGCAGACAAGCCCTTTTCCAGTTGGCAGTGCGCCGCGCGTGCATGGGGGAAAGTCTGCGATGCTGTCCGCGTTAATCAGGCCGATCACGGCCTCCATAACCTCATTGATAACGCTCATCCTTTACCCTCCATCAGCTTTTGCGCCTGCCTGCTCCATTGTTCGCTGTGCTTTTTCTTGGCAACGTGCGCCCATTTATAGGTGGCTTTCTCGTGCACATCCCTGTGCGCGGTTTTGATCTCCCAATACTGGCGGCGGGCGTATGGCGTGCGCCAGATGATTTTTCCTTCATCCAGATTGGACGCGGAGAAGGAAGAAGCAACCAGGCCGCCCTCTGCCCATTTACAATACTCATTGCAATCGTCACGAATCAGCATGGTCAGCTTCGGCGTGATTTCCTCAAAGCGTTTTTCAATCCGTGCCGCCGCCGCGTTAGGATCAAAGCGAATGATTGTACCCATGCGCTCACCGCCTTAATACATGCTGATTTCCCAGTGGTGGAGGCGGTCAGTATCATCGCGCAGGCCGTCGCAGGCCGCCACGGTATACCGCACACCGCGCACGGTGACGTGCATGTCCCCGCCGTTGTCGTGCGCCTGCTGAAGCAGGGCGCGCCAGTCCAGCGCGGGGGAGGAATGCCGCATATCCACAAACAGGATGGACGAAAGCTGCTGGTCGGTGTTGTCCACGGTTTTGATGATCTTCTCCGTGGGCTGCAAATGCACCCGCTTGACGGTGTACGTGTCATAGGTCTGGTTTTGATACATGTCTGTGCCTGTACAGACTTCCACCTCCGCCGTGCTGCGCAGGATGCGCGAGGGGATAGGGCGAAGCATCACCAATACACCCCCAGGAAGGGCATATCGGGCGCGGTGGCTACCTGCGGCCCGATCAGCCCGGTTTGCTCCAGGTACATCATCACCTGCGGGGAAAGATAGTCGGCCATAGACCCCTTCCGCGCCAGTTCGCTGCCGCTCTTGCCGCTGAGGGAAACCTTGCCGACGGTGAAGCCCCTGTCGGTGCCTCCCGCCACACTGTCAAGACCGTTGACGGCAAAGAAGTCCACCTGCGCACAGATGGCCTTTCTGTAAAGCGTCTGCACAAGCTCGGGGTATGTGCCGATATTATCCGCGGTCACCTGCCAGCGCGCTATGCTGCCCACTACATCACTCGCGCGGGCGCACAGCGCCGGGAAGGAGGCCTCGTCGGCCTCCGTTCCCATGTAGACGGTCGAATAGTATTCGTAATCTACAATCGCGCTCATGCGTTACTCCTTACTGTGCGGCGTTGACGATGATGCCGCCAGTACGTCTCGCAAGCACGAAAGCACCGTAGTAATAGCGCTCATAATACAGGTACTTGCCCTTGCTCTGGGCGGTGGGGGCGCTCATCATGGCGGTTTCGTACTTCACGGGAGCGGCCACAGCATCGGGATCAGCCAGAATCATGTTGATCTGCTTCGCGCCGCTGGCGGGCACCCAGCCTTCGGTGAATACATAGGAAGATTTCATCAGGTCGGAGGGCACCTCGCGCACGTTCACGCCGTCCAGGCGGGCCACATTGCGATCCACGCCGCGGAAGCCTTCGGCGGTGTCGATGAACCGAGTCAGGCCAGCCGCTTCTTTCAGCAGCTTATACGTGCCGGGGGTCATGTACGCGGTCACACGGTCACGGTTCACGCGGGCGTTGGTCAGCGCTTCCAGATAGCCGTCCCAGGTGGTCAGGATGTTGGCAGCGGTCAGCTCGGTGGTGTCCGGGGTGACAGCGGCGTACAGTGTAGCCGCAAGATAGGCATCCATTTCCGGGATTTTCTGAAGTTCGTTGAAAGTCCGGGTAATGTTGGCAATCGTGGCAACATCGTTAGTTTCCACAATGTCCATGGGGTCAATCAGGGTAGACCATTCACGATCCATGTCCAGCGTCACAGGCTGCAAGCTGTTGTTCCAGTTGCGGGCGAAAACGCCGTTCATGTTGTCACGGTCAACAGCGGTCGCACCCTTCACTTCAAAGCTGGGAATATACATGGTCTTTCCCATGCCCGGCTTGTAAAGGTTGCTGTTCTCGCTGGCCCAGATGGGAGCGAAATAGGAATAGTAAGGATAGGCATTCGCCACGGCGCGGCTGTACTCGGCCGCATAGTTAACGTTGGTCTGAACAAACGGCATTGTTCATTCTCCTTTCATTGCTTTTTGGGGGCAATTCCCCAGGCCTTCATGAATTGTGCTTCTACGCCTTCATCGCCCTTGGGCATACTGCCCTGGGTGGGCGCACCGAAGTTCGGCTTGGGCTGCGCCTGGTTGAAATACTCTTCGTAATTCTCCCGGATGCCCTTCAGCTGTTCTTCGACGGGCTTTGCGCCCTCTGTGCGGTCTACCATGCCATAGACGGTTTCAAAAAACTTAGGCTTGACGCCCTCGTATTCCTTGGAACCGCGCGCCGTCTGCATAGCTTTGTAAGACGTGAACTCGCCCTGCAAAGCCTTGTATTCGTCGCTCTCCTTGGGGTCAGGGTGCTTGACGCTCTGCTCCCATTCGGCCTTGGCATTGTCCAGCGCTGTCTGCTGTGCCTGTTGCGCGGCGGTCTTCGCAATGTAACCGTCATCCAGTGCGCGCCCGTACAGGCCGAAAACCTGTTCCGTGCGCTGCTCCGGGGTCAAGCCCTCATTGCTCATGATCTCATTCAGCGCTTTTCGGGTGAAAATGTTGCTCATACTCCTCCTTTATACGGCCTGTTAGAGTGATAGGCCGGTGCGTGTTTAACGTCCCGCCGGACGTAATTTGTATGAAAAAACCGCCCGTTCAGGCGGTCTCATCATCGGTGGTCTTTTTGCGCGTGCGCTTATTGCCCGTTTTTTGCCCCACTGCGGGCTTCGCGGCTTCGGATGGGTTCTTGTCCGTCTGGCGCTCGTCGGTCAGCACAGCGCCGCAAATGTGGCACACCAGAGCACCGTGCGCGTTATGATATAATACGGGATGTGTGCAATTCATTGGTTTCCCTCCTCATTGATTTTCTCAAGTTCTTCGGCAAGCCGCTGTAACTCTCCAAACGGGTCAAAGATAATTACGTTTTCATCGTCCATTATTTGATCGCTCCTTCAAATATTCCCCTTATTACTGGATCAAGTTTGTCACCTTCGCCATACCACCACGCGGCAAAACTTTCAGCGACATACTCTTGGTTGTCCGCTACAGCATACCCCGATATACCGCCGCCGTAAGTGTGTCGGCTTTCGGATAATGCGTCATTGTAGCTGATCCGCCCGCCGAACGCTTCCATTATCCGTTTTCTGAACAATTTATCATCTAACGCATGTCCGCATTCATGTACAAAAGTTCCCTCGACAAAATCATAGCTTTGGGATACACACTGACGCTTTGTATTCAGCAGCGCGTCAATATATTCCAATTTCCGGCCAGTTGCGCGGCTTCGCAGCATTTCGCCGCCGTCAAGCACAGTCTGCGTCAATCTGTCGATTTCGGCTTTGTGTTCAGCAAATGCCTTTGCGCTCTTATAGTAGGTCGGGTTAATATACAAGTCGCCGCCAATGCCGCCCCACTTGTAAGCCGCTTCTGATGTACTTCCTTTGAACAGCTTTGAACGCATGTTCATGGGCTGAATGGAACCGAGTGCATCAAGGCCGAATGTTTTGTCAATATCGCCAAGCACACGGTTGCAGGTATTCGCGTATTCAAGATCAATGCCCTTATAAGATACTGTTCCCATTTTGGCCGAAACAAATTTTTTCGCGGCTTCTTCGGCTTCTGTAATCGTGCTTGCCGGGGTGAAATCTGCGTGTTTCTGCATCTGCGGCGGTGTGCTGTCCGTGGCTGCCCTCGTCGGGCTTTGCGGCTGGCTGTTGCTATTCCTGCTATTCGTATACCAATCCTTGATCTTGTCGCGTTCCGTTGTCGGGGACTCTGCCGGATCATAGCTGCCCTTCGGCGGGAATGTTGCATTGACCGGCGTATACTCCCGATCCCTGCGCCGTGCCCTGCCGGTTTCGTCGCAGAACTTGTCAATGTCTTCGCTGGCCTGCTTCACCTTGGCACGCTGGGCCTTGATGGCCTCATCGTCCGCGCCCTGGGCTTTCATCACGGCCAGCTCCCGGCGCTCCTCGCGCAGCTTGCGTTCAAGCGCTCTCTGCTGCTGGCTCTCCGCGTAGGTCTTTTCGTTTTCCTCCGGGTCTTGCGGTTCGCCCTTGATGGTTGACACGCCGGGGATAAAGTTCATCGGATAGTGGCCACAGTTGACGCCAAACAGGCCTCCGCCGTACCGGAAAGACTCTATTTCGCTCTCGCTGTGTACCTGTACCGTGTTGCCGTCCAGGTCTTCTATCGTGCCCGTCCATCCGGAACGGGAGATGACCTTGCCCTGCCACGGATAGCACAGCGGGCGCGCGCCGCGATGGGTGGACACCTGGTAGAAGTCGCACCCGAAGCGCTCACCTTCTTCGTTGATCGCGGAACGCGCAGTATTAAACATGGTGGTGCGGATGTCCATAGCCACATAGGCCTCGGGCGTCCAGCGGTGCCCGCCGTGATCCACAAAGCCCGTCAGGCCGTTGGCTACCATCTTCCGCACAGCGTCGTGCATGGCCTGATTGTACGTGGACACGCCCGTCACGGTCTCGCCCGCCGCAACGTTCAGGATGCTTTGCGTGCGCTGTATGCGCTGCTCTACATCGGCCACGGTGGCGCGGTAGGCCTCCTGTGTGCTTTCCATCATGACGGTATTGACCAGGTTGAGCTTATCGGCACTCTGCTTGTAAAACTGCTCAAACGTGCGCATCTGCGCCGGGTCGATCTCCGGCGGCAAAAGGCTGGGGCCGTTTAGCAAGCCTTGCTCCGCCGCCTTGCGCAGTTTGGGCTCTTCGTTCTTCAGCGCATCCAGGATCGCGGCTTCCAGCGCTTGCCGCAGGGCTTCGTCAGCGCCGCCAAGGCTTTGCACAATGATGTCAACGGTCTCCCGGTTGGCCTGTCCCATCTGTGCCAACATGCGCGTCTGGTATTCAAAGCCCCCGCGCGGTTCTTCGCCGTCCCGGATGTACGGGAAATATCGTGCAAGGTTGACCAAAATGCGGTCAGTGACAGCGCCGTATACCTCGGCCATGGCCCAGGACATTTCATCCAGAAAAGACGGGCGCATGTGCTATCACTCCATCCCGCCGAACAGCTTTGTCACGTCCACGCTGTTGCCGGTGCCTTCGGCCTTGATCTGCTTCAGCTCTGCCGCGGCCTGCTCCGGGGTCAGCCCCATGCCGTACTTCTTATCCGTCATGAATGACAGCTTGCTCAACAGGCCAGCGCCCACCAGCATGACGCCCTCGTTGATATTGGTCTGCCTATCCTGGGTCACGCCGTCATCGAAAGCAATCTGCACATGATAGCCGCCGGAGGCCAGCGCCGCCACCTTTTGCCCGTCAAACTCCATATCATACAGCGCGGCCACGTCCACGATGTTATGCACAAGGTGTTCAATGGCCGGGGCAAGCTGATTCTGGATGGTTTTGATGGTCTTATAGGTTTTGCTGTTCTCGCTGATAACCTCGGTGGCGGTCTTAATGCCCGCGTGCTGGTCAAACGTGAAGGTTCCGGCGGAGAAGCCCAGCTGCAAACACAGGATAGACAGGAAGGCGTTAATGGCCGCGATGTGTTCCTCCACCCGAAGCTCCACGCTGTTGTCCGTGATCTTCAGGTCGGCGGGGTCATCGCTTGCCAGCGCCTCATAGGTTTCATCGCCGGGGTCGAAATAGCGCCGGGTCACGCCGGTTTCAGGGTCGATCACACTGCGCACGGCGCGGGCAGGCACAATGATGCGCTTTTTGCCAAGGCGGAACTCCCGGACGAACGAGTCATAGCAGATATCCAGCGCGTGCAGGGTTTCCAGCGCGTTGCCGTAAACGCTCACGCCAAGGGGGCTGTTATCGTCCAGGTTATTTGCGATGGGTGTGCGCCAGTACGTGAACAGGCTTTCACCAACGGGCACGATGGTCTCCTCATCCAAATAAGGGTACATCTCCGAAAGCGGCACGCGAATGCCAAGGATGTCCTGGCTGTCACCGTTCGTGCCTTTCCGCATCTCGCTGCGGAAAAGCTCATTGCGGATGGCGTAGGTCACGCCGTCCCAGGTGTGCCACTCCAGGCGCGTGTAATACCAACCCTTCTTCGCCACGCGGGAGATAAAGACGCCCTCGTGCACATGGGCGTTGTCCCAACTGATGGGGACAAACTGGTCAGCCATGGCATAGCCGATCTTCAGCTTTTCGGTGCCGTCTACCTCGCGGCCCTCGCTGTCGTGCCCGATCTCCCGCCACACCTTCATGGCGCTGCCGCCCAGGGCGCAGGCCTGTTCGATGCTCTCCTGCATCTTTTCGGCAAAGGCGTTTTCGCAAAGCACCTTTTGCACAAAGGCGTTCAGCGGGTCTGGGTTTTCGTCCGTGCTTTCGCGCCCGTCCATGCTCACGTTGATCTGGCATTCTTCGCCCCACACAAGCCCCGCCAGCTCCGCGCAAACGGCCTTGGCGGTGTTCATGCGGTATACCTGCCGCATGGCGTTTGCATCGCTGATGGTGGGCGCCGGGATCAGATGCCAAGGCTTGTAGAAGCCCCGGTAGATCATTTTCCAGACGAAAATACCGAAGTCATAAAACTGCGCGAAGGACGGCACGCCGCCCAGGTCGAAAATGGTTTTGTATTCCCGGGCGATGCCCGTTGCGCTTGCTGTCCTGTCCATGAGCCTTCGCCCCCAGTCTTTGATCTTTG
>Ga0326514_10000913_pt1 | contig 19470 bp, 24 predicted proteins | sample 3_2548_0518_D_FD_203653 | JGI IMG/M metagenome (GOLD analysis project Ga0326514, IMG submission 203653) | Bovine rumen microbial communities from UC Davis, California, United States - 3_2548_0518 | ecosystem: Host-associated > Mammals > Digestive system > Stomach > Rumen | place: USA... | reverse complement strand
GCAGGCAGGTTATAGCCTTTGGTCATCATGGCCTCGCCCGTTTTCAGGAGTCTGCCCTGCAGTTGGTCATTGCACTCCTTTCTGAGCTGAATGCCTGCTGCAGAGTGGATGCAGTTGTCGATGCAGTTGTGTAGAGGTGCCCAGCAACCTAAGCCTTGGGCATTGGCAGCATTGACGATGGCGTCCACTTTCAATCGGGTGATGTCACCTTGCCAAATCGTCAAGCCCTTATCTGCAATTTCAATGATGCCCTTATCCTCTGCTTGCTGCTGCAACTCGGCATCTTGCATCGTCAGAAAATCGGCGGATATTTCACGTGGCTCCCACACATTCATCAACGCACGCATCATCCGTTGGCACTCCTCTATGGTTGCAGGAATCCGATGACTGACATGTGCGTCAGCCATCAGATACCGGATGATGTTTTTCAGATTTTCAAGCCTGTCCATTGCTTACTGCTGTTTGTAAAGAGCCTGTGCCAATGCGTCGGCATCACCAGGAAGTTCAGGATAAGCAGCCTTCAGAGCTTCGGCGAATGTAGCAGCATCCTTGTTAGCAGCCAGCAGTTCCTTCACCTTCTGCAGATAGGCAATCTTGAACTCTACCTGAGCCTTTTCAGCCAGACCGCCATGGCCTCCGATGAAGAACTTGGCACCTGATGCGAGCGACTTCTGTGCTTCTGCCAGTTCAGCATCAACAGCTGCAGCATTGGCAACCTGAAGCGGACTTACGTGTGCCTCGGCGGGAGTCCAGTGAGTATAATACACCTGTTTGCCAATGATGATAGAAGCAGCGGGGAAGTCAGAGGTAGCACCATGCTCGAAGTCAAACTCAACACCAGCCCATTTCTGTGTCTGTCCGAAGGGAACCTCTGTGGCTTTCTGAGTGGGCAGTTCCACCATCGTATCACCAAACTGCTCTGCAAAACTCTTCATCATACCACTATAAACAGGACCTTCGATGAATGCAGGCATACCCTCAGGCATGATCAGAGGCAGTTGGTCAGAACCACCAAGATGGTAGTCGGTGATGTCGGTTTCGATGGGCTTACCCAGTTCGGCGATGTAGTCGGCAAACTCCTTAGCGTTCACCTTGAAGAGTGGATACTCCATTACCACGAGACCGCTGTCACCCTCCACGATATAGCTGGCATCACCCATTACATCGTTTGAGTTATACACGTGCAGTTTGAAGCCGTCGAGGTCGTAGCTCTGGAAAGTGCCTACGAGTGAGTCCTTCTGTTCTTCCTGCTCCGTGGCAGCCTGTTGATTCTTTGTACCATTGCAGCTCATCATAGCGACAGCTGCGAGTGCGATTGCAAAATACTTTTTCATTGTCTTTACTTTTTTATTTGTTATACATGTTTTGTTCTGAATTGCAATGCAAAGGTACGGTGAAATTTTCATTCCCACAAGAAGGCACTTTTTTGTGCCATAGTTACCAAAAAGTAGGAATTGTGATGTTATCGGCGTTTGCTGAAAAAGACTTTAACTTTGATTAACTTAGTATAATTTGGTAATTCAGTTTCTTTTGGGTACTTTTGCCGAAAAAAATAAACAGTAATGGCAGATGTAAAAGCGGAATATTTGGCTTGTCCTATCAGGAATGTTATCAGTCGTTTTGGCGACAAGTGGTCTATGTTGGTGCTCTTTATGCTTCACAGGAGCGAAACGGGCATCTTGCGCTTCAATGAGATTCGCCGTCTGATGACGGACTGTTCTCAGAAGATGCTCTCGCAGACATTGAAAAATCTGGAGCAGAGCCATCTGGTGCATCGTGAAGTCTATCCGGAAGTACCTCCCCGTGTGGAATACTCACTAACTGACACTGGTAAGTCGCTGATGCCAGCTATCATGGCTCTGATAGCCTGGGGCAAGGAGCATTTCAATGAAGTGGTAACGGATTAATAGATTGGCATGAAGAAAGAACTTATGAAATTATTTTTGGCCTCTCTGATGATATTTGCTTCTGGCAGCGTGCAGGCTCAGGAGAGGCTGATAGGCGGCGACCTTTCCCTGCTGCCAAGCTATGAAGAGAAAGGTGCTGAATATCGCGACTTCGACGGCAACGTGGTCGAACCATTAGTCTTTTTCCGGCAGATGGGATGGAATGCCGTTCGCGTCAGACTGTTTGTTGACCCTCAATATGCGCCAGAAAAGCACAAGGAGGAAGGCGTTTGCCAAGATTTGGACTATGTGCTACGGCTTGGGAAACGAGTGAAAGAGGCTGGCTTCCGCTTGCTGCTCGACATTCACTATAGCGACTATTGGGCAGACCCCAGCAAGCAAACCATCCCCCACCAGTGGAAAGACACCCGGAGCGAAGCCTTGCCCGACAGCGTATATCAGTACACCCATCGGGTGTTGGAAAAATTCAAGTCGGAGGGCTCGACGCCCGACATCATCCAGGTAGGCAATGAAATCAGTTACGGCATGTTGTGGCCCACAGGACGTGTTAACCCGTTGAAGGACGACAACTGGAACGTGCTCTGCAATCTGATAGCTCACGGCACGAGGGCTTGCCGCGAGACCTGCCCCGAGGCAAAGATTGTCATCCATACCGAACGGGCGGGAGACTGGGAGACAACCAAGTCGTATTACTTACACTTGAAACACTATGAGGCAGACTACGACATCATTGGTCTGAGCTACTACCCCATGTGGCACGGCTCCGTCAGGAATTTAGGGAAGACGCTTCTTCAGCTCTCCCAACAGTTTCCTGACAAGGAAGTGATGATTGTAGAGACTGCTGCCTACTATTCGCATGAGAACGACAAGTGGGCCACAAGCCCGGACCAATATGCCGAGTACTACCCCATCACGCCAAAGGGCCAAAAGGCGTTCGCTAAAGAACTTATGGCAGAACTAAGGCGACATCCCAACGTGACGGGCGTGTTTTGGTGGTTTCCCGAAGAGAACGCCCACGGCAACGACTTGCTGCCTTGCTGGATAAACCGCGGCCTCTTCGACAACCATACAGGCAAATCGCTCCCAGCCCTTAAAGCCTTCAGAAAGTTTTAAGCCCCCAAAGAAAGCTTTTTCGCACGGCATCACGCCGTTGTGCAGACAGCCTTGCCCTACTCTTTCACCACTGTCGCAATCCACTCAAACAGTTCGTCAAGGGCATAGTCGCCGCTATGCGGACGATTCCAAGCCAACAGGAAATTCACGTCCTTGCCAGCATTCTGTAGGCGGGTAGCGAAGTTGATGGGAACGGGGAAAGCTGTGTCGCGGTCTCGTGCACCGTGACGGATGTACCAGTGCTGGGCAATAGTGGTGTTGCTGTCACCGATGAAACTCATGGGGTTCATCAGACGGACATTCTTAGGGATGGCATCGGTTATGGCGGTACCATTCTTTTTAGCCGTGAAGTCGGTAAAGTTAACGCTGTTGCCCGTCTCATCGCCAAACTCCTCATTCTCGCCGCTGGCACTATTGATACCCTCAATCTGACTGTCGAAGGCAGGAACGCCTTTCAGGGCTTGGGTGGAAACGACATAGTTCAGGTATTTCTGCATGTCGAGGTCGGTAATGTATTCTCCCACCTGTTTGCCACCCATTCTGCCTCGGAGTCTCCCCCTGCCCCCTCCAAAGGGAGGGGGTGTCTGATTACCAAAGGTGGAATTGTGTAACCTAACATCCCCTCCTTGGGAGGGGCTTGGGGAGGCTTGCCCGTTAATCGGTGCTGCAAACATGCCTCCTGCCGAACTGCTGAACGAGAAGCCGATGCTGTCGGGGATTTCGGCACCGGCGTTCTTGGCGATTTGAGCCGCACGGATAATCTCGCTCTTGATATAGTCCAGATAGTTATCTGCATTGAGCGATGTTCCGTCCGGCTTACGGAGGTTCAGACTGTTGACGTAGGCAGGGAACTGTGCTGCCAGTTCCTTTGTGTAGCCCTTGTGAGTATCGTCAAGCGTCTTGCGGGAATCGGTCTGCTGGTACAGCCATTCGTAGGCCATATCCGCATGTTCAAGGTCGATGATGGGACAGTAGCAGACGGCGGCAAACACATCGTCGCGCTCGTCGGCTGCACCCATCGCTTTCAGCATGTCAGCATATTCAGGATTGTTGCCAGTGGCACCCATCAAGGCTGACATTGCTCCACCGGCACTCGTGCCGTCGGTGATGATTCGCTCAGCGTTGCCAAGCATCTCTTTGTCGAAGTGGCGCAGATAGCGGATGGCGGCCTTCAGGTCGAGGATGGCCTTTGGCGCACGGCCGGTATAGATGGTCTGGCCTTTTTTAACACCCTTATGCGCCTTGGCGTATGCCTTGTCGGCAATTATCGTCGAGCCACGTCCGCGAGTACCAGGAATCACCACGACGTAGCCCTCTTTCAAAGCACGACCTGTAGCATCGCCAGCCTGTGGCTGTGCTGCCGGAGAGGCCATATAGCCACCGACGTAGGTACGCAGGAAGATGGGTGTCTGCTGTGTGGCTCCGTCGGGCACATAGACGTTAAGGAACTGGTAGGTGCTGTCCTCCACGTTGGTTACATAGAATAGCCGCTCGTAGGCCGTGTATGAAACCTTCGTCCCGTCGAACAACTCTATTGATGACTTCACACCTCTGTTGGCATCAAACTGCAATGCCTTTTGTGCCGATGCTCCAAGTGAGAGACATACGCACAGAATAATTGTACATACTTTTTTCATCTTACTCGATTATTATTTATGTTGTTCAAACAACCAGTCGCGGACGGCGGCAATCTTGTAGCCGTAGTCAAACGAGGCCATGTGTTCCATAGCCCGTCCCGTCTCAGGAAGGACGCTGCCAGCCTCCCACTTGATGAAGTTGATGTTGCCGCCTTTGGCTATCAGTTCCTCTGCCAGCCGCTCCTGTTCCGTCTGGGGCAGTTTGGCACTCCACGAGGCAGAATCGACTCGGGCGTTCTGCTGTTTCAGAACTTCTGCCAAGTCTCTCATACCGCCAGATGCTTTCTGATCGCCACCGGCCACGATGTAGAAGAAATGCTTCTTGCCGAAGTCCTTCATCTTCGTGGTGTCCCACTGGCTGCTGACGAACAGCGAGGCAGCAAAGAGGTCGGGATGGGCGATGTTGAAGTAGAACGACATCATGCCACCCATCGACTGGCCGGTAGTATAGAGTCGGCTTGTGTCCACCTTGTATTCCTTGCAGACGGCCTGCAACAGTCGGATGGTCATCTCCACCTCGTCCGTCGTGCTCCAGTCATCCTGCACGGCCCACTCCGTATATTGCGGCACCAGCACGAATGATGGATGCACCGCCTGGTCTCTGTCAGATGCGAACTCCAACGCTCCATAGCCCTGAGTCAGCGGAGCCGTCACTTCCTTTCCGACGGTACTGGCATCAGCCATGAACAGCACCAAGGGGAAACTCTTCGTGCCATCATAACCCGCAGGAACCAGCAGATTATACTCCATCGTCTTGCCCGTCTCAGCATCCTCGAAAGTGAACTGCTTGAACTTGGCCAGTGCCTCGTTCTTTAGGGCAACAAACGTGCTGTCGCTGTCCTTGTTAATCTCCATACCTCCACCATGCCGTGGACCTCTCTGTTCACCCTTCTTCTGGGCACAGGCAGTGAAGCACATGGCTGCGACTGCCATTAAAATAAAAACTTTCTTCATAATGTCGATGGAGTGTTTCGAGTCGCGGCTCTGGTCTCTGCCAAGACCTGATAATCTTAAACAATGTTGTTTTCAAGCGACAAATATACGAATTTTGCGGCAGAATTTGTAAATTTGCACCTTAGATTTAGGATAGTTTAGTAAGTTATGGCATACACAGGACGTTTTGGACAGTCGGATGACTATCGGCGCGAGTACCAAACGGGAGATTGCTTATGCCACCAAGACAGGCAAGAAGATAAACTATCTGGAGCCATGACACTACGGGAATTGATATTGTCAGTTGATGTGGAGGAGTATACTAACTCATTCTTATAATAAATCCCAAAAGAATCTCCCATTTTACACTGAATTGGGAGTTTTTTCGTACCTTTGCAGTGCCTTAGAAGGAGTCGCCGGAATAGTTCTGCAGCCCTCAAACAGGCAATCAGTAACCAAATGAACTGGAGTATCTTGATTGTTGCAGGACTATGTGAGATGGGATTCACCTATTGTCTTGGTCGTGCAAAGTATGTGACTGGAACTGAATGGTGGCTTTGGATGAGCGGATTCTTGGCTTTCACTATTCTCAGTATGGGACTATTGGCCAAAGCCACACAGACGCTTCCTTTAGGGACGGCCTACCCGGTATGGACGGGAATAGGCGCAGTGGGAACGGTGATTGTTGGCATCTTCGTCTTCAGCGAACCAGCCACGTTCTGGCGATTGTTTTTCATCACGACGCTCATCGCGTCAATTGTAGGACTCAAAACAGTTTCATAATATGGATTTCAGAGAAATGCGCCGCAAGCGTCAGCAACTCTCAGAAGACGAGAGCATCCGCATATTACAGCAGGCTACTGCTGGTACTTTGGCGTTGCTTGGAGATAACGGCTACCCCTATGCTTTGCCAATCAGCTATGTTTATTCCGATGGGAAACTGTATTTTCACAGCGCATTGAGTGGTCATAAGGTTGATGCCATCAGGTACTGCGACAAAGCATCATTCTGTGTGATTGCACAGGACGAAATACAGCCAAAGAAGTACACGACCTATTACCGCAGCGTCATAGCCTTTGGCCGCATCCATATCATTGAGGATGAGAACGAGAAGTTGGCCACAGCCCGTCTGCTTGGCAATAGATATAATCCCAACGATGAAGAGAGCTTGCAAAAGGAACTGGAGCATGGCTTTTCCAGGATGCTGATGATTCGCTTCGACATAGAGCACCTGACAGGAAAAGAGGCTATAGAACTGGTTAAACAACATCAAAAATGACGTTCCCCAAGTTTATAATCTGCATGGATGGCATCTTCCGGTTGGGAATGGTTAACCAACATAAGCATTTGCTGAAGTCGGGTGATAAATATAAACAAAAAGGGAACTCCATTGCTGAAGTTCCCCAGAGTCCTCTTTCAAGGCATATATAGAGCATATGGAACAACCTTTATCTGCGGCCTCCGAAGTGGCTGTTGCGAGAACCATTACTGGTGTTCTGAGCAATCTGACGATTAGCGTTAGAATGGCCATTGTCCCTTGAAGTCACGTTCGGACGAGCATTGCCTGTATTACGCCATGTCGCATTGTTATTCGGCTTTGCAACAGGAGCCTTTGGAGCGGGCTTGGCCACATGGCGGTCAGCGTAGAAGCGGTCTGCCTTGCGGTTGTTGCCACCCTTATAGCTGATGAACACCGTCGGACGTGCCTTGTAGAAGTGGCTGCGGTTGGTATAGTGGGCGTAGATGTTGAACGTCCAGCCACCAGCGTTCCAAGTCATCGGACGATAGAAGTAGTCCAGGGCCACATACTTATTATACTGCCAGGCAGTCAACACATACTGCAGATCCATGTTGCGACGGTTCCACCATGTGCCGAACACGTCGTTACGACCGTTCACACTCATCATGTAGTCCAGATTGATTTCATAGACTGCATCATACTGAGCATCCGTCAGGTTTAGTTCGTAAGCCATCTTGTCGCTCAGGAACAGAGCCTCGTTCTTTGCTGCATTATAGCTCATTGCGTTGGCCGAGATAGTCATTACCATCATCATTGCCAGGATCATCATCTTCTTCATAATCAAATCTCCTATCTTTAAAGAGTTAAACACTTTGTTTCTTAATCACGTTGCAAAGTTCGGCATAATCCTTCACTTTTGCAAAGGATAAACTCTAAAACGAAAGGGGTAAAATCCTAAACCTTCATAGGGGAAATCCCCATGAAGAATGGTTTGCCATTACTGAGCGGGACAGCTTCCGCTGGCATAGAATCCGTGAAGGAACAATATCTTCTTTTCTTTCTGCATATTATATAAAACTCAGTTGATTTGATAATCGCTAAGTCCAAAATTCTTTTTCTCCTGTATCTTCCATTTCTCCCTGACACTTAGGGCAGGTATGCTTGTCCCAAATCTTGATATTGTCGCTGCCGCATTGCAGACACAAACGGCCCACCTCGCTTCTATAGGAAGGGGCTACGTCGGCAATGATACCACCAACCACGATGTTCTGTATGGTCTTGCAGTCAGGGCAAGACATAGCCGTTATCTGTTGGCGGAACAGTCCGCGTCCGTCATACACCTCGACTTCATAGCCACAAGCCTTACAGCGATATTTTAGTTTCCAGGCCATCGCTTACTCTTTCTTTCGTTTAATCCAGCTCTTCAGCCGATTATAGCCTTCTACTCCAAGAATTGTGAGGCAATCTCCTTCATGTTGTTGGCCTTAATCTTCATAACAAATATATTTTGGAATTCATGCTGCAAAGTTACGAAATTATTTGGAATTTCCCTTGTATATTTGTAACTTTGCATCAAAATAACGAAAAGAATTATGCCACGTAAGACTGACGGAATAGAATTTGAGATTCATCCTCGCCTCTGGAAGGTGCGCGAAAGCCGTCGCTGGCTGTACTTCCCAAAAGGAGATAATCATACGGAATAAAACTCGGTTTCGACCGATCGCTCCAGCATATAAGGGCGGGTGCTCTAAGATATAAGGGCGCCCGCCCTAATTTGTAAGGGCGGGCAGTGGCAACGAGCTACATCGTACCTTCCTCCCTGTTTGCAGGCGGCTCTCTCCCTGTCCGCAGGCACCTTTCACCCTTTCAGAACGTACTCTTTATTCGTTCAGCAACTGCTCCACGGTCACGTCCTTGCGCTGCTTGCCCTGCTTGTCGAAGAGCACGACGAAGGGGATGGCGCTGAATTGGAATTTCTCTTGCAGGTAGCCCCACTCGGAGCGGGTGATGTGGATGTGCTCGCCCTTGATGTCGTTGGGTTCGAGGAACGACTGGCAATGTTCTGGCGTGTCGTCGGTGATGTAGAGGTACTTCACGGGCTTGTCCTTGTTGGCCTCAACCTCGTCGCGCATGTGGAGCATACTTGCACGGCAGGGACCGCACGACATCTCCCAGAAGTCGACGTAGAGCACGTTGCCCTTGTATGGCTCGATGATGCGCTGGAAGATGCTGTCGCCCTTGGTCATCGGCTTCTGCTCAACTACTTGCAGTTCGTTCTCCTTCACATAGTCGCGGTAGGTCAGTATGCCCCGACGAATCAGTTCCGGATGGGTGATGACGGACATGGCAGCGGCCACATCGTCGGAAGCCATGTCATGCTGGTCATGATGGAATTTCAACATTTTGAAGACGCTACGCAGTTGGCATACCTGCGCAGCGAAATCGGTGGGGCTGATGTGCAGTTTGTCGTGCAGTTCGTTCATCGCGTTTCTTCTGTATTCGCGCCGGAAGATGGGCTTCTGCGTAGCGATGAAGCCAGCTTTCTCGGGTTCATAGTCGAAGGGAATATAGTCTAACACGCCACCTGCATTTATGGGGCGGAAAAGGTAGTATTCTATCCGATTGAAGAAGAACTCATCGGCTGCAATCATCAGCAGGGGATTGTCAATCAGGTAATTTTCGCGTGGAGCCACGAAACTGAAGAACTGCTGCCAATAGGCTTCACGGTCTATTGTGCTATCCGTTCGCAGTTTGTCGTCAATACGCATATAGTTGTCGCAAATGTTCTCCAAATGCTCCGCAAAGATATGGGTGCGCAGGATGTCGGAGGCCAGAGGTGAGCAGCCTTCGAGTTCGGGCAGTCCGGCGTTCATCTTTCGCACCAAGTCATCAAGTCGTGCCACCTGTCCGTTCCTCCACTTCATCAGCGAATCGGTGCCTTGCTCATACGTCTTGTCCTGTGGGAAGTCGCAGTAGGCCGTTCTTATCTTTTCATACAACTTGGTCACCTCGCCGCTCAGTCCTGTGCCGTCCCATGCGATACCTTCTTCACGCGTCTTCGCAATGGGGTTAATTATCATCTCCAGCGTATCGCCCGGGCAGGCATACATCGTACCCAAAGGATGGATCAGTACAAACATCGGGTAAGGCACATAGACGTTCATTGAGAATGTGCCGTCGGGCTTAAACTCGATAATGGAGGTCTTTTCCTTGCCGACAATGTAGTCGCGCATGATCACAGTGAAGCGACCATTCAACTGGTCGAGAATCTCCTGGGGAAGCATCTCGTCTCCTTCTCGTCCTGCAATCTGTCCCTTTATCACTACATTGCCACCGTGTAAGCGGTACTCGCTGACCTCCGCACTCGGATAGTTCATCAGTTGTGGCACCTCCGGCTCCTTCACTTTTTTCTTCGCCTCCATGCCGAAAGGAGCCAGCAGCATGGCAAGGAGGACGGTTAAGATGATTTTCTTCATTGCTTTCAAAAATATGTGCGCAAAGATAGAACTTTTTTCTCAAAAGCAATTATATATATAGCCTGATAATTTATTACGAATAACGATTCTTTGCCACAATGATACGAATAGCTAAGTTTCTGTTACATTTCAAAAGATGTGGGCCTTTATGGAGTAGTAATGACTCTGCCGATGGAAACTTCCTTCATGTGAGTACCAGCAGGACATACGCGGGCCAAAGCCACAACCTTTTCATCCATAGTGAGCCACAAGTGAATAGATTCCTGGTCATCGTTATCCAAATCCTGATAGACGCAGTCCTGCTCAACAACAAAGACCTCGCTACGCACTCTCAGGAGTTCGTACAGTTCATCCACCGTCAACTCTTGGAACGATTTCTTGTGTAATATAGGCTCTTTTCCGATGTTCATCTCCAGCACGGGGTGCAAGTCCTTACCTAATATCTCTTCAAAATTCTCCATTTCTCAATTAATTTCTTCCAATGCTCCCGTCTCAGAGTCAATGATAAACCCTCGAACTACAATGTCCTTGGGAACAAGTGGATGGGTCTTGATGGTCTCGACGGTCTTACGCACTGATTCTGGTGTGTCCTTGAATCCCTCCAACCAGTGATGCAGGTCGATTCCGCACTTCTGAATGGTGTCAAGCGTCTCATTCGTCACACCACGGGCTATCATTTCGTGGTGGAAGTAGTCGAAATTCATGTGGCAGGCTCCGCAATGTGAGTGGGCTACCACCATGATTTCTTCTACGCCTAACTCATAGATGGCAACAATGAGGCTGCGCATGGCTGAGTCGAAAGCTGAGATAACTAAGCCGCCTGCGTTCTTGATGATTTTGGCGTCGCCGTTCTTTAACCCAAGAGCAGCAGGGAGCAGTTCCGTCAGTCTGGTGTCCATACACGACAGCACCGCCAGTTTCTTGTCGGGGTACTTGCTGGTCAGATACTTCTCGTAGCCCTTCTGTTCTACGAAACTCTTGTTATAGTCAATAATTTGGTCTATCATAAGGCTTTTTTCTTAAACTATGTTGTATATTGAGGGCAAAGTTACTGAATTTGCGGCAGATTTTGTAAATTTGCATCTTAGATTTAACAAAAGTTGATTCTCGTCACGACTCGGCCAATCATGCAAGCATGTTCTTGGACGAGCCAAGCGGCAAAGCCGAGCGGGCGCTCGCTGCTCCGAGAATTATGATAGTTTAGAAATTTATGATTGAAGTTGGACTAAAACATACAAGTGAATTGACGGTTACGGATGCCGTAACTGCTATCGCTGTCGGTTCAGGAGATATGCCGGTGCTGGCTACTCCGATGATAATGGCACTGATGGAGAATGCTGCTATGCTTGCCATCAAGGATAAACTGCCGGATGGTTGCACGACTGTTGGCGGTCATATCGAGTCTTCACACTTGAAACCATCGAAGATTGGCGATGTAGTTAGGGCTGAAGCAGAGGTGACGAAGGTGGATGGTAAGAAGATAGAGTTTAAGGTGGCAGCCTATTCTGGCGAGACACTGCTTGGCGAAGGTACGCACCTGAGATTCATTGTAGATAAGGAAAGGTTTATGTCAAAACTATAGACAATGAAAGTAAAGATACAGACAATGCTGGGCGACATTGTGGTTCGCCTGTATGACGAGACTCCCATTCATCGTGATAACTTTGTGAAACTGGTGAAGGAAGGCTATTATGATGGTACATTGTTCCATCGAGTGATTAAGGACTTTATGATTCAGGGCGGTGATCCTGACTCCAAGGGTGCCCCCGCTGGTAAGATGCTGGGCGTAGGTGACCCAGACTATACCTTGGAGGCAGAAATTAAAGATGGTTTGTTCCATAAGCGTGGTGCCTTGGCAGCAGCACGTCAGGGTGACGAGGTGAACCCAGAGCGTAGAAGCAGCGGCTCACAGTTCTATATCGTCTGGGGACAGGTTTACAACGAAGGACAACTTCGCCAGTTCTCCAAACAGTTGAAGATGCAGAAGATTCAGGAAGCCTTTAACCAACTGGCCAAGGAGCATCGTGACGAGATTATGCAGATGCGCCGTGAACGCAATCGTGCTGGACTGCAGGAGCTACAGGACAAACTCGCTACTGAAGCAGAGAAGCAGGTTCAGGGCAATGGTTTGACAGATGAGCAGGTGAAGATTTACTCTACTATTGGAGGTACGCCACACCTTGACGGACAATATACCGTCTTTGGCGAGGTAGAGGAAGGTCTCGATGTGGTTGAGATGATTCAGGGCACAGCTACCGCACGTGGTGACAGACCCATTGATGACATAGAGATGCGGATTACAGTCGTTGAAAACTGATATATCATGATGGGAACAGCTATTGACATTTCAGGGAGATTGCTCTGCTGTTCGAGCAGCTCACGATGTGGAGAATATCGTGCTGCCACAAAATTGATAGGAGGTCGTTTATGAATGTAGAAAAACTTGGAGACGCAGGGGATGAAAATACCGCTAACTCGTTATGAATTAGCGGTATTTTAAGATTAAGTCGAGGTGACAGGACTCGAACCTGCGACAGCCTGGTCCCAAACCAGGAACGCTACCAACTGCGCTACACCTCGATTTTGCGGATGCAAAGGTACACATTTTCTGCGACCCATGCAAATTTTTCCGCAATTATTTAATGATTCCCTGCTCTACGAAGATTTTCTTCAGCGCTACCACCGAGCGGTCTACCTGCTCCTTGGTATGAGTGGCCATCAATGCATAGCGCACCAGTGTGTCTTGAGGAGCACAAGCTGGCGGAATGACGGGATTGATGAACACACCGGCCTTGAAGGCGAGAGCAGTCACGAGGAATGTCTTGTTGACATCGCGCACATAGAGGGGAATGATGGGGCTCTCGGTGTCGCCAATCTCGAAGCCTTCTTCGCGGAAGCGCTTCAGGGCGTAGTTGGTAACATCCCACAGGGCCTGTATGCGCTCGGGCTCCTGTTGGATGATGTGCAGGGCTGTCATAGCGGCAGCAGTGGCAGCAGGAGTGTTTGAGGCTGAGAAGATGTAGGTGCGGCAGGTGTGGCGCAGATAGTTGATGGTGTCCCAGTCGGAAGCAATGAATCCACCGATAGAGGCCAGTGACTTAGAGAAGGTGCCCATGATGAGGTCTACCTCGTCAGTCAGTCCAAAGTGGTCGCACACGCCCCTACCCTGGCGCCCGAAAACACCGATGCCATGAGCTTCATCGACCATAATGGAGCAGTTGTACTTGTGCTTCAGCTCTACGATCTCAGGCAGCTTGGCAAGGTCGCCTTCCATCGAGAACACGCCGTCGACCACGATGAGCTTGATGGCCTCGTGGGGCAGTTTCTGCAGCACGCGCTCCAAGTCTTGCATATCGTTATGCTTATAGTGCAGTTGACGGGCAAACGAAAGACGGCGACCGTCCACGATACTGGCATGGTCACGATCGTCGCAAATGATATAGTCGTCCTTGCCTACTACCATGGCCAATACACCCTGATTGACGCTAAAGCCAGTGGAGAAGCACAGACAGTCGTCCTTGCCGATGAACTCAGAGATTTCCTTCTCCAACTGCACATGCAGGTCGAGCGTACCATTAAGGAAACGACTGCCGGCACAGCCCGATCCGTACTTGTCGAGCGCTGCCTTGGCGGCATCGATGATGCGCTGGTCGCCGGTCAAACCGGTGTATGCGTTTGAACCGAACATGAGTACCTTGTGGCCTCCCATCTCGACTTCTGTTCCCTGCTTGCCCTCAATGGCACGGAAATAGGGGTATACATCTGCCTCCATAAATTTCTGAGGCTCGCGATAATGCTTGTATTTCTCTTGTAGTTGTCCCATATAAAATATGTGTAGTCAGAGCTACGTGTTTATTTCAGACTGCAAAGTTACACATTTTATCTGAAATACGGCATTTTTTTTCAGATATTTCGCCTTTTAGATGAATTTTATTCCATTTTAGGTACCCGATTGGCACTTTTTTTGTAATTTTGCAGTCGAATGAGCAAGAAGTTTAACATATTATTCATCGTGAACCCCATCTCAGGCACTCACTCGAAAGAGGGCATCGTGCAACTCATCTCTGACGAGTTGGACAAGATGCGTTTTAAAAGTGAGGTACAGATGACGGAATATGCCGGACATGCCGCCCTACTGGCCAAAGAATATGCCGCCCGGGGCTTCGACATCGTGGTAGCTGTGGGTGGCGACGGCACGGTGAACGAAGTGGCACGCTCGCTCACACACACGCAGACGGCACTGGGCATACTGCCTTGCGGATCGGGCAACGGGCTGGCACGCCACCTCTGTCTGCCCCTCGACATGCGCAAAGCCATCGGCATCATCAACCGCGCACAGATAGAGACCTTCGACTACGGAGTAATCAATAACCTTCCCTTCTTCTGCACCTGTGGCATGGGCTTCGATGCCTTCATCTCGCTCAAATTCGCCGAGGCCGGCAAGCGAGGGCCTATCACCTACGTCGAAAACGTGCTGAGAGAGGGGCTGAAATACCGTCCTGAGACCTACGAAGTCATCGATGACAGTGGGAAACACAGCTATCAGGCCTTTCTCATAGCCTGCGCCAACGCCTCGCAATACGGCAACAACGCCTATATCGCCCCAGGAGCCACTATGAAAGATGGACTGATGGATGTCATCATCATGGAGCCCTTTGATGCCCTGGAAGCACCACAGATAGCTGCCGACCTCTTCATGAAGACACTGACCAACAACTCGAAGATCAAGACTTTCCGCACCAACCAACTGCACATACACCGTTCCACACCTGGTGCCATCCACTATGACGGCGACCCCGTGATGACAGGAACCGACATCGATGTGCACATGGAGCACATGGGACTGAAAATAGTTACCAACCCCGATGCCAGCGAGGATATGACCCCACCCAACCAGATACTCAACGCCTTCAGCGACTTCTTTAATAATATAAATAATGTACGCGAAGACCTGCGTGAAGACTTGGGGCGGCAGGGCCGTCGCATCCAGGCCATCAACAAGCTGCTGCTGAGGAAGCTGAGGAATTAAAAGAAGCAAGAGGCAAGAAGTAAGAGGCAAGAGGTAAGAGATGCAAGTATTTCTAACTGTCGTAATTATTATGGGAGCTGTAGGCTCTGCCCTGTGGCATATCGGCAACATGCTGACAGCCAAAACCGATCCCTGCGAGGGCTGCGAATTGAAGGCCCACTGCAAGAAAAAGAAGAAAAATTTGCCCTGCGAGTAAAAAACTCACGTTTTTATTTGGTTATTTCTTTATAAATTCGTACCTTTGCATCCGCTTACAGCTAATGGTGCCTTAACAAAGTTGAGACACCTACGCTCAAAAGAGCTGATGCGAGCATTGCTCTTTCTTCGCTGAAACGGTGCCTTGGATGAGTGGCTTAGTCAACGGTCTGCAAAACCGTCTACGGCGGTTCGAATCCGCCAGGCACCTCAATCAAATTTCCCGAGACCCCGATAAATAAAGGGTTTCGGGAAATTTCATTTTCACACATTTCCAAAATTGTTGCAAATTCGTAGCAAAAAATAAAAAAAACGGCTCAGCAGATTCTCAATATAAGTCAATCCGTTGAGCCGTTTTTGTTGCGTTCCTTTTCAGAACCTAATCTTAAAAGGGCAGGTCGTCGGCAGAACCCTCTGCAGCAGGCTCTTGGGCAGGTGGGAAGGGAGCATCTGCAGCCTGAGGAGCTGCAGTAGCCTGTGGCTGGAAAGAAGTAGCTTGCTGCTGGAAGGGAGCACCCTGAGGAGCAGCTGCCACGGCAGGAGCCACAACGGCGCCACGAATCACATTGAAAGCACGAATATCATTATACCAACGTCCATTGTACTCGCGCGCATCAATATCAAACTGCACGGTGACATCCTCGCCCAGCTGGATATTGAACTGCTTAATGCGGTCTTCACCAAAGATGTTAAAAACCATGTGACGAGGGTACTGACCAGGAACCTCCATAACATATTCCTGAGTCATCCAAGAGTTGCCAGTGCGTGAAGAAACTCCACTTCGAGGCTGCAACACTGCGATAATTTTTCCTGTTAAATCCATAATACTTTTTTGTTATTTTTATCACGTTTTTTTCGTTTCAGATTGCGAAATTACGGAAAATATTTCTAAAAACAACATTTTTCGCTAAATATTTTTGTTTTTGAACAAGATATTTTGTATTTTTGTACTCAATTATGAAATAAAAGACAACTAAAATATCAATAACACATGAAATTTACCGTATCCAGCACTGCGCTCAGCAGCAAGCTCAACGCTCTTTCAAGAGTGATCAATAACAAGAATTCGCTCCCCATCCTGAACGATTTCCTGTTTGAAGTTCAGTCTAATGTGCTTAACATGACAGCCTCGGACAGCGAGAATGTCATGAAAACCAACCTAGAACTTATTGAAAGCGATGGCGACTACCGTTTCGCCGTTAACAGTCACGATCTGCTAGAGGCAGTCAAGGGTTTCTCAGAGCAGCCTATCACCTTTGACATCGACCCAGGAACCAACATTGCAAAGATTTCCTATCAGAATGGTCTCTTCTCGCTGCCTGTAGAGAATGCGGATGAATATCCCCAGGCCACCAAAATCAGCGATACTGCAAGCACCATTGTCATCTCAAACGTCCTGCTGGCAGAGAATGTAAACCGTTCGCTGTTTGCTACCGCACAAGACGAGCTTCGCCCTGTGATGAACGGTATTTTCTTTGATCTGACACCCGATTGTCTGGCTATTGTTGCATCCGATGGTCATAAGCTGGTTCGCAACAAGGTGCTGACCATCCATAATGACCAACCGGCATCCTTCATCCTGCCTAAAAAACCTGCTTCGCTTTTGAAGAGTATTTTAGGGAAAGACGGTGGTGATGTGACTATTCGTTTCGATGAACGTAATGCACAGATTCAATATGGTGACGGTGAAATCATCTGCCGTCTCATTGAAGGACGCTATCCCAACTACAACTCGGTGATTCCGCAGAACAACCCCAACTCGCTGACCGTCAACCGATTGGGACTGCTTGCCGCACTGCGACGTGTTCAGCCATTTGCCAACGACTCCAGCAACCTCATCAAGTTCCATGTAGAGAATGGTATTCTGCAGCTCGATGCTGAAGACTACGACTTTTCAAAGACAGCTACTGAGCGTATGTCGTGCGAGTATAATGGTCAGCCTATGAGCATTGGCTTTAAGGGTTCCTCTTTCATCGAAATCCTCAGCAACTTCGATTGTCAGGATGTCACTTTACTGCTGGCAGATCCAAGTCGAGCAGGATTGGTACTCCCTTCTGAGCAACCTGAAGGACAAGATGTGCTCATGCTGATGATGCCCATGCTGATTAATGATTAAAGATAAAAGGGTCAAAAAGTAAAAGGCAAAACCGTGAAACTGAACTTACAAAAGCCCCTGGTCATCTTCGACTTGGAAACTACGGGCCTTGACTTAGTCAAGGACCGTATTATCCAAATATCGTATATCAAAGTATTTCCTGACGGCCATGAGGAACGGGGTGACGAGTTGATAAACCCAGAGAAGAACATCGACCCCATAATCACCCAATTGACAGGCATCTCGAACGAGCAAGTAAAAGACAAGCCAACTTTTCGTCAGCTAGCTAAAAAGTTCGAAACCGTATTCTCAGGTTCTGACATTGCAGGTTTCAACTCCAACTATTTTGACGTACCCTTGCTTGCAGAAGAATTCCTGAGAGCCGGCATCGATTTCGACTTCTCCAAGGCACGTCTCATCGATGCCTGTACCATCTTCAAAAAGATGGAGCGTCGCAATCTGGCCTCAGCATATAAGTTCTATTGCGGCAGGAGGATGGAAGACGACTTTGAAGCCCACCGTGCCGACCAAGACACAGAGGCTACCTATAGGGTGCTGATGGGTGAGCTGGACTACTACACAGAGGAGCATCAGCGGGCTTTAGGCGAAGATCCCACAGCCCGAGTGCTGGCCAACGACGTGCAAGTGCTGGCAGACTTCTCGAAGGTCAACGACAATGTCGACTTCGCAGGGCGCATCGTATGGGCAGAGGTGAATGGAGTGCGCACAGAGGTGTTCAACTTCGGCAAACACAAGGGAATACCTGTGGCACAAGTGCTGCGCATCGATCCGGGCTACTATAGCTGGATACTGGCAGGCGACTTTACTTACAACACCAAGCAAGTGCTCACCCGCATCCGCTTGCGCGAAGCACAGAAATAGAAGCAAGAAGCAAGATGTTGAAAGGAAAGAAAATCGTACTGGGCATCACAGGGTCGATTGCTGCCTACAAGGCATGCCTCATCATCCGCAGTCTCATCAAGCGAGGAGCTGAGGTTCAGGCGGTCATCACACCAGCCGGAAAAGAGTTCATCACCCCCATCACCCTGTCAGCGCTCACACAGAAGTCCGTCATCAGCGAGTTTTTCTCACAGCGCGACGGCACATGGCATTCGCATGTGGCACTGGGGCTGTGGGCAGATGCCATGCTGATAGCCCCCTGCACAGCCTCTACACTCGGAAAGATGGCCAACGGCATTGCCGACAACATGCTCATCACCACCTATCTGTCCATGAAAGCCCCCGTGTTCATTGCCCCTGCCATGGATTTGGACATGTATCAGCATCCCACAACCCAGCAGAACATGGAGCGTCTGAAGAGCTTTGGCAATCACATCATCGAACCGGCCAGCGGTTTCCTGGCTTCAGGACTGGAAGGCAAGGGACGCCTGGAAGAGCCTGACACCATCGTCGACTATCTGGACCTCTTTTTCGAGACCAAAGACCTGCAAGGCAAGAAAGTGATGATTACTGCTGGGCCCACCTACGAGAAGATTGACCCAGTGCGCTTCATTGGCAACTACTCCAGCGGAAAGATGGGATTTGCACTGGCAGAAGAGTGCTGCCGTCGAGGAGCTGAGGTCACGCTGATAGCAGGCCCTGTGAGCACCTCTCAAGGCATGCCACACCTGCCAGCCAACGTCTTTAACCTGCATCGCATTGACGTGGAAAGTTGCCAAGAGATGTACGATGTTGCCGTCTCGGCCTTCCCGCATCAGGATGCCGCCATCCTCTGTGCTGCTGTAGCCGACTTCCGGCCAGCACAGGTTGCAGAACAGAAAATCAAGCGCGAGACTACTGCTGAACAGGGTGCAAAGAGCGAACAGCAACCAGACTCCCCTACCC
>Ga0326514_10000912_pt1 | contig 19488 bp, 24 predicted proteins | sample 3_2548_0518_D_FD_203653 | JGI IMG/M metagenome (GOLD analysis project Ga0326514, IMG submission 203653) | Bovine rumen microbial communities from UC Davis, California, United States - 3_2548_0518 | ecosystem: Host-associated > Mammals > Digestive system > Stomach > Rumen | place: USA... | reverse complement strand
GTAAAGTCAGTTTGCTTGTTAGGGAAGTCTTCTCCGTAGGTGTCTATACAAATCTTTGAACCAGCACCCTGAGGGATAACAAAGATATTCTTGAACTTGTACTGCTGACCATTAACTATAAAGCTACTAAGAGCGTCTTTAAAGTATCCTGAGTTCTGTATCTGTGCTTTAGAAAGACCAGTAACGATTACATCTGGCATTACTCCAATGATATTGATAGAATACGCAAGAAAAACGGGAGCGTAGAACTCTAAGTTCTTGTACTCTGTGATGTCAATAAGATTCTCTGACGGTAAAGCTGAGGCGTCATCACCAACGTAGTAATCGTGGTCTTTGTAGTTGTAGATTTTGTTGTCTTTGATGTACTGGTTAGCTTTAGTAATTCCAATCAACGAAGGAAACTTAAATTTCTTTAAGATATCTCCGTTTTCAGTGGATAGAATAATTTTCACAGCTCCGTAGCCGACATCGATTCCAAGTATATACATATTTCAAATCCTTTTTCAAATAAGATACTATATTATAATGTATCTAAAGTCTAATGTAAACAAGTTTTATTATATCTCTAAGTTATTCAAGACTTCGTCTATCTTCGGTTGTCTGTTTAGTTCTGGGACTTCAGGTTTAGGAACTATCTCAGATTTTACTTGCTTGTTGTAGGATTCCCAGTCTGGCGTCTTAGACTCCTTAGACTCCTTAGGTTTAGAACTCTTAGGAGTCTTAGGACTCTCCTGTATAACAGAAGTTCCATCAGTAAAGTCTATGTGTAGATTAGAGATATCCTTAGTACAGGTTATGTGGAGTTCAAACATAGTTAGAAGTCAGCGTTTAGCATTTCCTGGGGAATATCTGAGGGTTCTTTAGATTCCTGAGTAACAGGTTTCTTAGACTCGTTTGGAGAAACGTTTGAGGAAACGGTAATACCGCTATCTGAGAACTCGATATGAATATCAAGTTTTTTGATAGGTTGCGAAGGAATGTCTTTTAATTCAATAATCATAGTCAAAACTCCAAATAATTCAATTAAAATCAATTATATAGTATTTATAACTGATTCTAAAGAACTCTTTGGAGTTTTATGTTAAAGTTTAAATGTTACTATCTAAGACTTCTCTTACGAAATTAGTTTCATAAGCAAGAGTTTCAACTTGGAGTCTACTATCTACTGCTGGAGTTGCGATGATTCTGAACTCATCTAAGAAAACTTCAGAATATCTCCCGAGATCATCTGATAAGAAACTTACTGAGATGTACTTACCCTTAAACTGAACCCACTTCCAGGGAAGATCTGAGGCATTAGTACTTAGTTTATGTGACTCTCCGTTATAGAAATCTTTTCCAGCATCAGAACACTCACACGCAACACACTTTATAAACCGAGGAATCCTAATCTTATTGAAAGGAAAGGTTTCCATAATATCTTTTTTGAGCATCTTGTTACAGTCTAGCTCTTCGTTTATTCTACGTTTAGTTTTCACAATATATCTCCTTTTATTCTGTGTTATACTTTGGTTTAAAGACTAAGCATAATACGAAGTAGCAATGTCTAAGCATTCTCCGACATCCAGCTGACCTGTGTAAAGCATTCTCACATACAGTAGCAACTGCCCCAGTGAACACCCAGCTTTAATAGCAAACAGGAGATCACCGTTGGAAACGTACTGTTTGCTAAGACCGCCGGTAATCGTGTTCATTTGCTCTATTGAGAATTTCTTATCGATCTTGATCTTGCCGTATTTCCTATCGATTTCTTCCATTATTCTGAATAATGCCGTGGAATATTTCTCTCTAACTGTTTCCTTTTCTAAAAGATCTTCTCTATCATTGCAGATATTATCAATTGTTTCAGAAAACCTAACATTGATATAAGCTTTTAGAACTTTTGTAGAATATCCTTCAGCATTAAAACTAACCATATATGATGGCCTCAGAAGATTAAAATTTCCTTTGCCATATACTTTAATAAGTCTATCTAAACCACCATTATAATACTGAACTACTACCAGTTTAGAAAGGTCTTTATCAATAAAACAAAAATTAGTACTTTCTGTTTCTTTCCAGAGATTTGAGCTTTCATTAAAAAGAAGTTTATATCCATTCTTGTTAAAAGAGTTAACTAAAGAATTGTAAGGATAGAATTCCTTTAACTGTTCTTCTTTGCATTTTCTTGCAAAGTCTCTACCCTCGAAATATCTACCTATTTTTTCAAGGAAATTATCTTCGTTTATCTGTTTGAATTTCATAGTAATTACCTTTTATCTTAAATCTGTTAAACGTCTGTAACACCGTTCTTAAGGTCATCGAACAACTCAGGGTCTTTAGACGTTTGCGGCATTTCACCTCTGTCCGGAGCATTCAAGATAGGAGTGTTGTTCCTCTGTAACTGGATAACATTCTTAGTCAGAGATTCGATAGGATCTGTGTAATACTCTCTAAGATTCTCTAAGACTTTCTCAGGGATAGCCTCTAAGTACTTTTTAATCTTAGACTCTGAGACATCGTAGAGGTTTTCTCCTTGAATGTCTTTCCTGATAAGCTTACCTAAGTTAGAACCTATAGTACACTGAACTGCTTTAAGCATACTTAGAGGACTAAGATTACCAGTAATATCTATACAAACCACATTAGCATCAGGGTTTGTTACAAAGATCTGAGACCACCGGTGGTGCCCGTCAACAATGAAAGTTCCCTGGAAAGTTACTATAGGTTTCTTTACTATAGTAGACTTATCAAAACACACATCAATATCTTTTCCTTCTTTGATGTATCTAAGGGTTTCGTCTGTCCCTATTTCATTCTGAGTTGGAACTAATCGTTTAGCGGGGATAGTTGTTTTGTTTAGTTTAAGTTTAAGGTTAGCAAACTCTCCACCAAATCCTAAACTCAGTAAGAATCTTAGCTTAGGATCTTTTACTATATCGTCAACAAAGTCTACGGTTTCATCATAGTCTTTGTCCTGAATTAAGTTAATAAGCTCATCGTAGATTCTAAGAGCCTCAGGGTCGTCTTCCTTTACATCTACTTCCTTTACTTCTTTCTTAAGGTCAGAGGCGTCACTCTCCTCAATAGGATCATCAGCAAGGAAGTAGTCTTCGTTAGATAGAGTTAAGTTCTTAGCTAACTCTTCTGCTTTCTTAGACTCATCAGACTCTTCGGTCTCATTGGACTGAATCTTTTTAAGGTTGTTAAAAGCTTCGTCTTCTAAGAAATCAGGTTTAGAAAGTTCTAAAGAATCGTTATCGAAGAGAAGTTCTTTTTCATCGCTAAGACCATCTGAGGGTTCGGTTGACGTGATAGAACCTGGATTGTCTTCGTTGGTCTTAGACTCCTTAGACTCAAAATCTTCTATAAGACTCTTTACGTGGTTAATTATTGTCTTGTCGTATGTAGGTATCTTCTTAGACTCTTCGAAGAGTGATTTAAATTTCATACTAAACTCCGTTGTCTGTTTAAGTATTTATCATTCACTCAAATCTACGTCAGATGTGTCTAAAGCTTCTATAGTAATAGCAGGCTCACCTGTATGAGTCTTACAGGTGCTTATTCCTATCACAAAAGCGTCTCTTGGAAAGTTAGTTATCTCTCTCCCTGTATCAACTACCTTTCCGTTGCACACAACAACCACAAAGGTACTGTGTACTTTCTTTAGAAGTTCTCTTAAGAGCATATGTTTATTACAATCCCGTAGTCAAAATCAGTCTCAGAGTCCTCGTAGGAGACTTTGTCAACTGTGTAGTTATAGAACTCTTCGATATTAGGGTCATAGACAACTCCTGAGAAAACTACTTTGTTATCTAAGACCAAAGTTATTTCTCTCTGGTAGTAAATGCTGTGAGCAATTTCAGAAAGTGCTTGAACAAGAATAGCCATATTAGTCCTCGTAGTCTTCTTCGTAGTCTTCTTCGTAGTCTTCGTCTTCCGGATTCTCAGACTCGATAATCCCTTTGTCTGTTCCGATTCTTACAACAGTCCAGTTAGGATCTGAATTGTCAAATTCTACATCTCTAAGCTCTCCAGCTTCGAAGATTGCACCAAGAACACGGTTGTACTCTTCAACCAGGTGGTCTTCGATTTCCTTAGTGAGTTCACATACACAAACCATTCCAGCATCTGCGAAGAACTCATTTTCTATAACACCAGGACCGTAGATGTGATTAGTCCAGTCACCGAAACCAGTTTCAGCAATCCTTACAGGAGTCTTTACTTCAGCACTTACAACTGCCTCAGCCTCTTCGAACTTACCATCAAACCAGAGCTTACAGAACTGTTCCCAGATGTAATCGTTTCCAACGATATAGCAAGGGTCTGTTACGATGTACTTTGTCATTTCTGTTCTCCTTATGTTCTTTACACTTATATTATATACAATTTTTAGTTTAACTTCAACTATTTTTTATAAGAATCTTTAAAAATGTGATGAGAATCACAATCTCTTAGAAGTTCTTAGGAGTTCTAAGAGTCTTAGACTAAAAAGTTCTAAGATGTTCTTCTTCGAAGAAAGGTCTTAGAGAATTGAAAGCTGTTTATGATGTTTGTATATAGAAGTCTTAGATGTTTCTAAGATGTTTCTTCATAGAAGAAGTCTTCGAGGAGAACTAAATGAGTTCTAAGAACTGATGTGGTCTTAGAGAATTGAAAGTCGTTTATGATGTTTGTATATAGAAGCCTAAGACTCTAAGAATCTTAGACTAAAGAATCCCTAAGGGAGTTAGAATTAGTAGAGTTTTTCAATTTCTCTGGTAGTAAGAGGTTCGCCCTTCTCAAACCTAGCTTCAGCTACTTCTCTGATAAATCTCTTAGCGTCCTTCTCGGACATAGTATTACTATAAAGAGCTTTACCATCTTCGAAGACATAAACACTGTACATATCGTTATTTCCAAGAGAAGTATCAAACTCTGCGTTATAGTAGGCAGAAGCTGAGAAAGAAGTAGTCCCTACGTAGTAGGTCATATCTCTCTGGCGATACCCACTCTCTGCGTACTTAACACCTGGTTCGTTTCTGAATTCTTTAATACGTGCCTCACGTTCTTTCTGGTGCTGTTTAAGTACTTCCATAGTATCAGCTATACGCTCTTCCCTAGACTTGATTCTCTGAGGATTTTTCCTCTGCCTATCGACATCTGCAAAAAGAGCGTCTAACTGAGAGGCATTAAGTTTCTCAACTAACATTTTAAATTTCATATAAGTATCCTTTTTAGATATATTTATATTCTAAGACTCTAAAGTGTTACAGATTTTACTATCTTACTCAGTAAAAAAAGAACTCCCATTTAATGGGAGTTCATAAGAATGCACAACTTTTTCTAAAAATTACCGCTTAAGGATAGTATTCGAGAAATCGACACCAAAGCTTCGAGCATAAGTCTTAGCTCTATCGTTGCTATTTGCGCTTTCAACACCAGGAATGGTAGTAAGAGCGTAACGGGTCTTAGCAATGATAGCCGGCTGGCCAGATTCAAAGTTGGTTACACGGGTGAATGCAAGAGGAACATACGGTGCAAAGAAGCCCATACTATCTCTACGGTCAGTGCCTTTGTAAAGAACAGTACAGTAATCACCCTCAGCATACTGGTCAATAACAACCTTGTAACGGTTATCAAACTTACCAGCAACACCACCGGAAACCGGAGAATTAACCTTAGAATCTACCGGAGCAGCCTGGAAAGAGCCAACCTGTTCAAGCATAGTAGCTACCAGCGGGGAAACGAGGAGGATATTGCCCTGGCCTCTCTTGGTATCAATACCGATAATGGTGGATTCCTTAGCAATACGAACTACGTTGGCACGATAACGTTCAATTTCCCAACGACCATCAGGAATGATAATATCGGCGGCAGTAGCAGGAATACCAAAGTTAGTATCAGGCAACTGGGTAGCATTAGAGTTAACGAAGTTTACAACCTCTCTATCCATTTCTGCCTGAATTTCATACTGCATAAGGGACATAAGTTCATCGTCAGCAGTCAGGCCGTGCTGTGCCTTCAAGTCCTGATACATTTCAACTGTATATCTGCCCTTCAAAGCTCTGTTTTCAACTTCTACTGTCTTACGAGCAATGCTGAACCCTACTTCTCTCATATCAACGCCGAGTTCTTCAGCATCAGGAGTAGTATAAGGACCAGTAAAGTCTTTGAGAATCCTAGAGAAGGAAGCTTCGTTAGTGTACATACCAGTAATAGGTGAACCTAAGGAAGTGTCGCCTACTGCAAGTTTAGTAGTGTCAAAAGAACACAGAACCTTGTTACCCTCGATGTAAAGAACTACACCAATAGTAGCCCCACCGCTATCTTTGAGTTCGTGACCGGTCTTTACATTAATAGCACTAGCGTCTGCTACTTCGTAAATTACACCAGTAGGTTCAAAATGATCCTTAACGAAGTTATTACCATCACCAATGTACTGATTAACGAGTGCATAGATGTAGCCAGTAGGCATTGCCATCGGCTGAACACCCAGGAGTTCGTTAGCAATCAGGTTAGGGAATACACGTCTTACCATCGGGAGGATGATAGGGGTGAACTGAGCGATGTCGGAGCTAAAAGTTCCTTCGTTCAGCATATTCTTAAGTTCGGATTGAGTGTTTCTCAGGTAAAGAGACATATCAGAACGCTCTGACTCGGTAAGTGGTTTAAACTTATCGGAGTTAAGAACTTTTCTTGCATACTCTCTGTTCTGAGCAAACTCTCTTGCTTCTGTCAAAATATCTGCCATCTTGGCTTTCTCCTTTAATTGTTTAATGTTATTTATAATTCTAATTAAAAAACTTTAAATTCTCAGACCAGATGGTCTAAATTAGACCAGATGGTCCCACTTTAAGATAGAATCCTCTGATTCTGATTCATTCTCAGGTTCGTTATCAGTAGTTACCTCGTTTAACTTTTTGTACTTAGGATTGTTTAGAAGTTCATCCTTTAGTACTTCAAGCTTCTTAAAGTAGTTCTTAGATTGTTCAAAGGGAATCTGCTCCGCAATCTGTTCAAACCGTCTAGCCTCTGTTAAAGTCATTCCCTGTTTCATCTCAGAGATAACACCCATCTTAAGAATCTTGTTATTCTCCTCATTAAGATTCTTATTAGTGTTCTTTAGTTCTCTAAGAGATTCAGTGAGTCTATCCTTTTCAGACTCAGATACCCTAAGATTCTCTCTTAACTCATTGATACTCTTCTTAAGATCTTCAATCTGTCTAAGACTTTCTTGGAGTTCAGATTCGTTAGTTTTGTTCCTACGAACATAGTCTTTTAACGTATTCTCTAAAGCATTATTCTTAGACTGCTCTTCCCTAAGGGATTCTTTACACTCGGACTGAGTATCAACAAACTTCTGCTCAGTGTCTTTAAGAGTATCATTAAGGTCTTGAATTTCCTGTTCTTGCTCTTTAACTTGCTTAGCTAAGTCTTCGTTTTCGTCTTCTACGAGCTTAATCTTAGATTTAAGGTTCTGAACTCTTTGGTCTTCGATAACTTGTTGTTTGTTGTTTAGGTAGTTAACACCCTCAGAAATCTGCTCGGCACGAACACCAGCAACTGCACAAACTGCTGAGAGAGACTCTAAGATACTGTTTATTTTCATCTGATTCTGATGGTTAATAAAGGTCTCTTTGTGCTTGTTAAGGAACTCTTCTACAACTTCATCTACGTACTTAGAAAGGTTTTCGTTCATTTCCTTAACGAACTTCTTATACTTAGCTTTGTACTCTCTTTCAACCTGTTCTTTAATCTGGTCTTGGTAATGCTCACAACGGACATTAAGGTCTTCTATCTTTTCGTTTAGGATTCTTGTGTTTTCTTTAGTAAGCTCTTGCTTAAAAGACTCACATTGCTCGTTTAGTTCGTTAGTCTTTTCTTCTAAGAGTGTCTTAACCTTTTCGTTAGACTTAGATTCTGTAATAGAATCTATCTGCTCCTTTATTGCATTCTTAACATCGGAGTCCTGCAAAACTTGCTTAATTGACTCGTTTAAATCCATTCTTTGACTCCTTATAGTTCTTTAATAAAATTACAAATAGCATCTTTTAGTGCTGACTTTATTTCTGATTCGTTAGCTTCGTTTATACTAGGAACTATGTTTCCTGACTTGTCTATTCCAAAGGTCTTTCCCTGTAGGATTCCGTCGTTAAGCTGATAAACAGCTCCGCTTTCCTTAGATTCACAAACACCATTCATAGTAGCGTTAAAATCACTAGGATTAGGAACAATATCATAAGTAATAAGTTTAAAGTCTTTAACAACTCCATCCTCTACAGTTCCTACACCTCTTGATGAAACAGAAATCTTAACTCCGTTATCTATTAAACACTTTAACTGTTTAGCCTTTTCGTTGTTTAAGATAACAGCTTCACCCATTACAAAGTTTCCTTTGATATAGAGTTTGTTCATCTTAGCAACTGCCTGCATCATATCAACTTCAGTTCTCGGCGGATGTTCAAATTCCATCAACGTGTTAATAGAACCTGACTCTAACTCAGTCTGATATGCTTTTACTTCTCTTTCCCAGATTTCTCTAGGGTAAACACGACCATTACGGTTACGTTCTCCGATAGTAGAGAAGATACCTTTTAGTTTATATGTTTTTTCTTTCTGACCAGTCGCTTCGTTTAAGACTTCAGCACTTTCTATGCTAAGATCTTGACCGTCAATTTCAAATATTAGGTTACTCATTTTATAGTCCTTTTGAATACAGTTATACTCTCAAGATATTTATTTAGAAACTATAAGTGTATTCAAACGTTTTAAAGAACGTCTCCTCTAAGAAGACGTTCTATAAACTAACTAAAGATTAGCAGAATCTACGAGCACGTCTCTTGAAAGACTCAGAAACTTCTTCAGTCTCTTCTTCGCCTACGTCACCTTCAGCACCTTCTTCAGCGTCCTCTACGAGTTTGCAAGCACGCTTAATGTTGCGAGTGAACTTCCGGCAAGCTTCCTGAACTTCCTCAGCATCGTCTTCTTCTACTTCCTGGTTTTCAGCGTCTTCGATAAGCTTACGAGCACGCTTAAGGGATTCCTGAACTTCTTCCTCGGCATTCTCTTCGGCGTCTTCGATGAGTCTCTTAGCCTTAGAGGTCAGACGGATTGCCTTACGGAAAGATTCCTGAACTTCCTCAGCGTCTTCTTCGTCACAGTTAATGCACTCCTTTTCAGCTTCCTTCAGAGCTCTACGAGCACGCTTAATGGACTCGTGAACATCATCGGTACTGCCTTCGATCTCTTCAGCAGGATCAGGGTCACCAGGTTCAGATTCCTTAAGAGCACGTCTGCGAGCACGACGGGACTCAGCAAGTCTACGACCACGACGAGCACGTACACGACGGGATTCCTGAACTTCTTCAGCATTCTCTTCGTCATCTTCTTCTACATCATCAACTTCGGTATCTTCGACGATTCTCTTAGCCTTAGAAAGTTTACGGGAAACCTTCTTAAGAGACTCAACAACCTCTTCGTCATCCTCGTCAACATCAGTATCGCCAAGGGCTTCCTCAGCTTCCTTAAGCTTACGATAGATCTTCTTAAGAGATTCTACAACCTCGTCCTCGTCACCCTCAGCAACTGCGTCCTGAGCGTCAGCAATAGCGTCCTTAACATCAGACACATCCTGACCCTCTTCCTCAGCAACCTCGAGTTCTTCCTCAGCCTCTCTAAGAGCTCTACGTACCTGACGGAAGGACTCCTTCACATCATCAGTAGAACCTTCGATTTCGTCCTCTTCAACATCTACCTCTTCAGCCTCGTTAATGAGGTTCTTGATGTATTTGCTAAGAGTGTTTACTCTTCCATAGCGTCTAGCCATTGTTATTTCTCCTTTGATAATATCAGATTCTTTAAGTGAATTTTCTAAATCTTCTAAGAGTGCTTTCTTAAACACTTCAGGATTAGTCAAAACACTTTTAAGTTTAGTTGTATTCATTGTTAAAATTCCTTTAACGTTATTTATATTTATTCTGAAAAATGCTCTAATCTCAACTGAACAACATCTAAGAGATATTTTGGATCTATTATAATCCCGTTAAGACTTGTTCGTTTACGAATGTACAATCGTACTGAACGTCTAAAGACATTTTTCTTTAATAAAGGCTTAAAGTCTTTATAAGTGAATTCTAACGGTGTCTGAATCTTTTTGTTCTTTGTATTTAACTTTATAATATACTCAACTAACTCTTTCCTAGATTCCATAGGAATCCAGTGAAAGTTTAACCCTAAGATGTATCCTCTAGAAATTCCAAAGACAATTATTAGAGGTTTCATATCGAAAACTGATTCTTGGTCTTTGGCATTGTACTCAAAGTAGATTATAGAACCATCTACGATATTTTGATCTCTTATCTCTTTAGCAAGAGATATAGGATTCTTTAAAAGTTCTTTAACAACCCTCTGCCCGTCCTTCTTAGAGAACGGGTTAAGTTTGTTAATGAACTGTCTAACTGAACCGAATCCCATTAGTTATTATATGCCACAGGGTTCTTAGTAGCCGGGTTAAACTGATTAGGACGCATATTTTCAGAGTCTTCGCCAAACAGGAAGTAACTATACCTCCAGGTGACTTCAAACTCTTCAACATCAGCGGCACTTGAACCATCAAAGGTCTGTCCAGCTACGTTAGTAACAAAAGCTTCGTAGAAACAGCCTACTACAGTCTCATTCTCCGCAGAATCTAACTGAGCTACTTTAAGAGTAACGCAAACATCAGGAGGAGAACCAGTAGTAGTATTAGAAACAGGATGGTCTATTGCTTTAACCCAAGCAACAAATGCCCTTTTGAGATTGTAGTCTTCTGAGTTATAGAAGGTTGCTTTGAACTCTCCACCGTTCTCTTTCTGCTTAGGAACAAAGTAAGATCTTCCCTGAGTGTAAACTTGGGAAGAGTCTGCTCCTACTTCAGGGAAACCATCGCAGGACTTGCATAAAATATCGCAGGTCTCAGATAACCCAGTTGTTCCTACATCAAGACCAGTAGGGAAAGTAACGTAGATTCGGTAACGATTAGCTCTTGCACCTATACCAAGAGCGTTTTTGAGTTTTGTGATTCGGTTAGTCATAAGATTCCTCTACTTTTAAACGTATTTATAGTGGAATCTTAGATTTAGTAGGATGTTTAAAGAGTTTTAAGACGTGTTAGGGATAAGTTTTCTTAGAAAAACTTTGGCAAAAATTTAGAAGTCAAAGTTCCTTGTACCTTGTGTACTCCTGGATAAGAAGACTCTTTTCGTATTTAAGAGTAGAGTCTTTCTCAGCGAGTTCTAAGACTCTTAGAAGTTCTTCGTTAGACATTGGAGAATCTTTATCAACGTTGTTTCTTATAAAGTTTACAACCATATTGTGAATGCTCTTCTGTCTTTCAGCAAGTCTAAGCATTCTAGCATTGAGATTAGAGATATTAGATACCATCTTAACCCTCCAAAGCTACTTCTAAGATTACATTCTTTCCATTAGGTTTAATTACAATCTCCTTAAAAGGGACACTAAGGAGAGTATTTACTGCCTGTACTTCCTCAGGAGTTGGTTCAGGTTCATCGAGCACATAGGTATCTTTGAAAACTACTAAACCATTTTCCTTCCTTACAATAACCTGGTCACCGACTCTAGGTTCAAATCTAAGAAACGTTTCTAGTGCGTTCATACATCCTCCTTTACGTCAAACTTAGACTTCTCAACGAGTCTCTTAGTACGATACATCCGATTTCCAAGGCACCACGGGCAACCTCCGTGGTTTCTGCAAGAACAGAAAATTGCCTTAGAACCCTTGTACTGCTCTCTATGCTCCTTGCCGTGCTCTATTGCCTTGTTAAGACTCATTTTGAACTCCTTTTCCTTACTTTATGAATACATTATAGTTTAACTTTAACTTAAAATCAAGTCTTTTCTGGACTTGATTCATAAAATGTGAACTATCTCATCTTACGAACTTCTGCGTTTGAAAGAATTCTAAAAACATCTCCAACGAAACCGAAGAAAGTGAACTCTTTAAAATCTCTCTCTTCGACATCCTCAGGAGCAATTACATCGTAGCCGTGTTCACCGGAGGCGAGGAGGTAACCAGATTCCTTCAGGAATTCCTGGATTCCCAGAAGAGCATTTTCACGATCTTCAGTGTTTCTGCTATTGTTAAGTACGTTAATGTATCTGTCAAGCATTGTCTTTTCTCCTATCTTTGTACTTATATTATACAAAAATTTAAGTTTAAGTTCAACTATTTTTCTAAAAAGTTTGTGATTGAGTTCACATTATTTGAAAACAAGCACATACCCTCTTAACATACCTCTAATAATGTCAGTCTGAGGATCACTGTTAAACCTACACACTAAGTACTTCCCTAAGGAACCGTCTCTTACAGGATTAGCAAACTGTATCCAGTTAGAATTCCCTGAGGTTTCAACAAAGAAATCATCACTCATATACTTAGTTGAACTAACGTTAAAGGTATCTATTGATGGAGTCTTAGAAGTACTATAGCCTTTGTTTATATAAACAATACCACTATGATTCTTAGGGGTTAAATCATCTACAAGAATCTGTTCATCGGGATAGGTTATGTAGATATCCTCTTGGACTGTATTGTTCTTCCATTTTTCCGCAGGAGTTTTGTTTAACTTAGAGAGTTTAGTTCCTGAGGGAGTAGTTTCCATAGTATCAGGAGTACAGTTACTAAACTTAGGTTTAACAATTGCACTGCTTGGATACGTAGGGAAGCTAAAGTTAAATGTGTAGTTAGTACTATTAAGTCCCGAACCTTCTATAGTGATAGTATCATTCCAGTCCGTTATGGTAATTTTAAACTCTGAGTACGTTGTAAATGCTGAGGTATCTAACTCATAGTTTTTGATAGGACCTGATCTCTCCTCGAAGGTTCTAGAACCTATCTTAGTAGTTATTGTCAGGTGAGTTGTTTCAGTTGTCTCAGCTCTAAACTTTATCTTTTTATTTGCTAGGCTAAACCCTGAGATGTTTAGCTTGCTATTGAAACGATTAAGAAGGTTAGTTCTTATATAATGATCGTAGTTATAGTTTTTGCCATCGTAAGCTTTAAATGTTAAGTACTCACCGTAGAATCCGTGTGTACAGGTAGAGAACTTCCAGTTAGCTTCCTTAGAGAGTCTTAGATCTCTAACTAAGGTTGTGTTATGTCCAAAGTCATCTTCTACTCTTAGATAGGTGATGTTGTTTGATGTGTAGTCTACAGTACAGGTAAACTTATCTAAGACATTAGTATTGTTTGTAATTTTATGTCTAGCTTCGTCTACTCCAGGACAGAACGGGTAGGAATCTCCAACCAGTTTAAAAGCATTGTTAAAATCATCATTGTAGTAGATAGCAGAGGCTCCTCCTGAAGGCTCTATAGCCTCTTCTACAAGGAACACATCCTTGTACTCGAACTCCCAGGTACTCTTAGAGAGATCTACAGGAATGTATATAGTAGTCTTAGGGAAGATATAGACTTCATCAAAGAAGATAAAATCTCTTGGACCAAACTTAACAACCGTTTTCTTTCCAGATCTATCTATGTAAAGAGCATTTCCGGAATCAAAGACAAATAAAACATTCTTATCCTCTATAAGAATATCTTGAATTTCTAAGTTAACTACGCTTAAGGACTGTCCCGAAGAGTGTGGAGTTCTATCTGAGATAACGTGGACAACAGGAAAGGCTAGCTTCTCTTCGATAGTTTCTATTGCTCGCTCTCGTACAACGTTAGTAGTACTAATTCCTCTAGGAAGTTCGCCAAAGAAGATTCTTGTGTTTCTTATTCTTAATTCTATGGTCTTTACGTTATATGTAAACTTAATTCCGTAATAATCTTCTAAGACCAGCTTAACTATTGTATCGTAGAGAAAACACCACCCACAAGGGTGAGACATCGGCATATTGAAAGTCTTAAAAATAGACTTGTGCAACTCACCTCTATACTGGAGGAAGAATGGTGCTCCTGATTCTAACTCTAAGCTGTTATCAATATACCCAGTTTCTAAGTATCTAGCAAACTGGTACATACATCTTATAGCCTGCTCCGTTCCTGAACTGGTCTGAAAGTACCTAAATGCTCCTAAGTACTCTGAGCTAATTGTGTTATATGGTTCCTTTAGAAGATTAGAATCCTTTAAACTTCTTAGACCTATTGTTCTAATAACATCAGGGTCTTTGTAGAGTTTTCCTAAGAGTCCAAACATAACAGAAAGGTACGTGTAGAACAATCCTTGCTTTAGATTATTCTTAGCGTCACTGATGTATTTGTACTGACTAGATTCTTCAGGATCTAAGACTACAATATTACCTAGTTCATCCTTAGTAGTCCATTCTGTACTATCAACATCGAAGATCTTGTTTATTCTATAGCTTATTATACTATTGTTAAGTAACATCTCTGAGAACACATTAACAGATTTCTCTATTAGTGGAATTCTCTTGATGTTATCAGGAATAATAGAGTTTAGAACTACCTTTAAATCCATTTAGAACTCCTCAGCAGAAGCATTTATGAACTTAACATTTCTTAGTCTAGGAATAACATTCTTCTGAACCTTAAAGTTCATAGACTTGTAATTTACATCTAAGAATATCTCCTGTCTAAACAGGTCTGCTGTTAGAGGAGAGTACAGATACATAGCTTCGTTGTATCGCCTTATTAGTGGACCTGTATATATCTCAACTATACCGTCATCTAAGTAGAATCCCTCAGTTGTTAGATAGTGTCCATTCTGAACTCCTAGCTCCATTGTCTCTAACTGATTAAGCCATCCAGTCCATCTTGAATCATTTCTTAGTTCTTCGAAAGTCTTACCTTTTAGAAGTTCATCTCTTATCTGCTTAGAAACTGGATTGATATATCTTCCTTCTTCCTCAGGGTTATAGGAGAAGTAGAACTTTTCTTCTTCAAGTTCTTCGCCGGTTGGTTCTATACAGGTTAGGTACTGTCTATCTGTTGTGTATAAATAAGATCTAGGGTCTGAGTATGTGATTTCATTATACAAAGTATCATCGTTTATCTTACTTTCGTGAGTAGACCAGTTCTCGAAGACCTCTTGAGGAAGTACATCATACTCAGTAGAGCCTTTCATTCCCTCAGCGGCAATATCAAATCCACAATAATCTCCATTTACAAACAAGTGTACTAAGATCTTCTTTTCAAATCCATTAAACAGGTAGTAATACCCACAGGTTCTCTCAAATCTAATCTCTACGATATTATTCTTAGCAAAGGAAACGCTTGTTGTAAGAGTTTCTCTGTTAGCATCGTTGTAGGTAAAGTTAGATGTAAAAGATTGCTTGTTGTTATAGATAGTCTGTAGATTAGCTCTCTCAGTATCTGAGAGTTCATCATCACTAGCAGTTCTAATGTACTCTTTAAGATCTTTAATATCTCCGTCACAGTAAACTCTCTCTAAGAACTTGTAATTCTCAGATAAAGTGTTTGGATACTGATTAAATTTCTTATGATAATTAGCTTTATATACTAAGACTTGAATGTTTTTAAACGACGGGTCCTTAGTATTATCAGGAGCAAGCTTAAATCCTAGTTTAAAGCTATTCACATTAGCATACTCTATACGATACCTGTATTGCATACTAATCTTTACAGGAGCAATAAACATCTTAGTATAGGCAGTTGGTTGTCCTTGCTTTCTCTTAATAATCTGGTCAGCTTCTATGTAACTCCAATCTGTATAAAGATCTCCTGAGACTAAGTTGTACTCGGCGACTTCTTCACCCTCAGCGTGCCCGTTAGGATCTTTAGTCTCCGGTTCTTCGAACCAAAATCTTAGAAAGTTCTTAGTATCAATGCTAGGAAGTCTACTAACATCTAAGTAGTTTTCGCTGTTAAAGTACTTCTCGAAGGGGACAGATAATGGAATGTAAATGTCCTTGTACTTTCTATTCCAGTTTTCAGTACATAATGTCTTCTCATTAAGACATATCTTAGTCTTTAGATTACATTCTATACCACAACGGTCTGAAACAGTGTAGTCTAAGCGCTTTACGATGTTATTATGAAAGTACTCAGCTTCAAACCTCTCTAACTTTAAGTCATCTCCGCAAAAACAGTTTTCTAAGACATTTTTCAACGTAGGGTGTATGTCTTCTCCGGACCTAGTAGTATTATACTGCAATAATCTAATCTCGTAGAAGAAATCTAAGTACAACGGGTGTCTATGATGGAATGACAAGCTAAGTGGACTCTTAGTCTTATGTTGTTCTAAGACCTCTGTAATAGACTTCCCCGTCAGGTACAGCTTCTCGTAGTACTGGTTTCTTACGGATATATCTTTAAAGTGTAGTGTCTTATTAGGAATCTCAGTATAGAGTCTTATGTACTCATTCTTGTTCTTATCGTTACTAAAGTTAGTCTTGTTACCGTTAGAATCAATCTTAGGGTTATAGGGAATGGCAAAGGAGTACCAGATATGACCTGGCGACCTTGGAAACTCCTCCTCACCACCCCAAACTGAGCTATCTCTTACGTTAGTACTCTTGTTACTTGCACTTTGGTAGTCTTTGTTTGTTATAAGTCTTCTAGCACTATTATAAACTTTAGAAGCATTTATACGAATACTTTCGTTAGACTCTTCGGAGCTTCCAGGTCTTAGAAGATCTAACTTTACCTTAGACCCACTAAGAATATTGCTAGCCCATCCATTATTATCAGGGAAGTTAGTTGTGCCATTTACGTTAGAAAGAGTTCCTGTTATTTCCTCCTCAGGGTCAGCACCAGGTTCCTTTGCATATCCATCCTTACCACTTGATATTAGGAGATTAAACGTAACAGTAGAGTCTTCGGGAATTCCGGTTCCCATTCCACCATACTGAAAGTACACCCTAGGAGTGTTCATTTCTATATCGTCAAGTCTAAGATACGTTTCGTTAAGATACTCATTTCCATTTACTTCAAAGAAGTAATTCTCTTCTCTCTTGAACTCCTTTTGCTGTCTTTCTCCACTGTCGTCGTAGTACGAAACATAGCACTGGATACCATCTTCTTCTACATCGTTGTAAGGGATGTCTATGTACTGAGTAACAACAGTTTCCTGGGTATCGTTTGAGATTACTCTAAGCTCTCTCTGTAGGGAACTTGTATCATTAGAAGCTAAGATAACATTTCCCTCGATTACCTCAAAGGTTCTCTCTGAGTTGTTAAACACATTCTTAGCATTATCATAAGCTTCTTTTAGAACACTTCCCTGAAACGCTAAGAGAGTTTCCCTGTTTACTACATAGTAATAGACAGAACTAGTATTTATATTCTTTAGGTCTACTTTGTCAACTGTTCCTTGTTTCTTAGAGATAAACTCAGGGTTAAGAGGAGTTCCATCTATTGTAATAGTTCCTAACCCTATGTAGATTCCATCTCCATCTGAGTCCCAAAGATAGTACTTATGACCATTAGCTGAGACATAACTGTACCGAGGAATCTTTAAGGTTCCATAGCCTATAAACTTATCATCAATAGTAATAGTAGCTCTGTACTTATAAGAGAGTTTATGCTGAGGTTCGTACCCTAAAACTCTTGCGTCTTGCAAGATATTCTTTCTCTTAGTTGCATAAGGAAGTAGTGTTTCGTTAATGTTAAAGGCAGTGTTAGTGTTTAACGCCGCAATCATATATGCCATAACCGCAGAGAGCTGAGAAGTGTTAGAACCCTCTGAGACATCAAAACCAGTTCTCTCGAAGATTGACTTAGCATTTTCGTATAAGTCTTCAAAGTTAAACGGAATAGTTTGAATCATTTTAAATCCTACTGGAGTAAATCTATGTTAATACTCCCTGTTAAGGAGCTATCTACAAACCTGAAAATAATCTTAATATCTATAGTGTTTTCTTTTTGATTTATCTTTAGTCCTAAGAAGTTTACTCTTCTTTCCCATCTTACTAATGCTTCGTAGACTACTCTTGTTACTAAGATTCTTGTACTATCATCATTCTGATTAAAAGGAATCTCTAAGAGTCTAGATCCAAAGTCAGGTTTTCCTGGCATTGTCCCTATAGGAGTTAGAAGAATGTTTCTTATGGAGTTTTTGATTGCCTCTTCATCGAAGACAGTTTTTTCTGGAGTATTAAAGTCTTCGTAGAGTCGTTCATCGGAGCTAAAAGTCATATAAAAACCCTTTTAAGACTATTTATATAGACTAGGAATCCTTTAAACGTTTTATGTCTTTGAATTTTTTGATAGTAGCGGAAACGCTCTTAGAAATGTAGTCTATAAAGACAATCTTTCCATCTTCGTAGACTACATTAGCGACTTTAAAGAACCCAAGATGGGCGTCTTTGTAACAGATATAATCTTTGTGTTTGTAGGTGAACTTCTTTAGTTTTATCATAGGGAACGAATACAGTTATATAACTGTATTTATTTTTAGAACCCTAAGATTTGTATTTATATTCCTCGATTTCCCTTAGAACTTCTTGCTCCTGGTTGAGACTTTTAAATCTTCCTGGACAGAAGTTCTTAGATGTTATAACAGTCTCTACAGACTTAATAAAGTCTAAGAAACTCTTAGAATTACAGTAGTACGTTTCATTCCAAAAAGTCTCTAGAGTCTCTAGACCACCATTAAAAGTGAATAATACTCCTTTGAAAGGAAGTTTAGAACCATTAACAGTAATAAAGACAACCCCAGGAATAATACACCTATAATCTCCTGAGTCGAAGACTTCTACAAAGGTATCATCAGGATTCTCTAAGATAGAGTTCATTAGTATATCTAAGACATTCATAGCGTTGTATCCTTAATAGAAACAATGAGTTTAATTAGGTCAGAGTTCTCTGTCTCTTTAACAAAGTTAGTTCTCTCTAAGGAGAGTCCCTGATAAAGACTTATTTGGAGAGTATCACCTTCGTTAAAGATACAAAGCTTTCTAAACTTGTTATCATACATCAGGAAAAACGAACCATAAGGAGTCCTAAGAATCTCTCCGTGTCTAAGCTTCTCTAAGACCTCTTCTTCGGTACACTTCTCGTAACCTTCTTTGCTAAACTTAATCTCCCTAAGTTCATCACTTAGCTCATTCATTTTCTTTCGGTGTTCTTCTATCTGTTCAAAAAGTTCTTGTTCTGTCATAGTTAGACTCCTTATAGGTTATTCTTTCATTGTATTTGAGAAATTCTAGATCTTCAAGCGTCTTAGTCAAATTTTGTGATGTACATCACAAAAGTATTTATTTATAAACTTTAAAAATCTATAAAAATAATTTATAATTTTATTGAGGAATCTATATCCTCAGAATAAAAAAAAGGAGAGATTTAAAATGTTTAGTCAGTTAATAGTTGCTCTTGCAAATATCGGTTATGTTATTATTAAAAATCTAATATCGAACTTTCAATAGATGGACGTTTAGTAGTCTTAGATGATTTCTATGATAGTCTTTATAATACTATTGAACAATTCGGATTTGAGATAACTCCAATCACTTCTGAATTAGAAGGGGATTCTTTTAAGATTGTTAATAATGAAAATGAGTTTATTCTAAATGTAATCTATTGTTAAAGTAACAGAAGTACCCTCA
>Ga0326514_10000908_pt1 | contig 19497 bp, 15 predicted proteins | sample 3_2548_0518_D_FD_203653 | JGI IMG/M metagenome (GOLD analysis project Ga0326514, IMG submission 203653) | Bovine rumen microbial communities from UC Davis, California, United States - 3_2548_0518 | ecosystem: Host-associated > Mammals > Digestive system > Stomach > Rumen | place: USA... | reverse complement strand
AGATTGCCCACCAGAATCGGCACGAAGAACCGCATCCAGCCATTCCACTGTTAGAACATCTGATGATGAAGGGTAAGTTCTTCCAGAGATACTTGAGGATGCCGATGAAGAAAATGAAGATGACGGTGAAACTGATGGTTAGAAATTGTGAATAGTATTTGGCTGTTTCAAAATAAAGTTGTACCTTTGCACCCGATGATGAGTCACAAAAAGGCTGATGGCTTGTTATCGGGTGTTCTTTGATGCAAATTATAGCAGAACAACGAATTGAGAACGGTCTCTTATCCGTAACCCTCAAAATCCTCAATCTCCTAAACTGCCTTTATACAAAGAAATCCTGCAAATTCTTCCAAAGTTACGAAAAGTTTTTGAAAGACAGCGCCATCAAGAGAGAAAAAGTTATAAAAAGGTGTCTTCATACCAACTGATGAAGGCTCGGTTCACCAACCACGTACCGCCAGGCGTGGGATAGTGGCCCGTGAAGTACCAGTCGCCCGGATGTCGGGGACAAGCCTCGTGCAGACCCTCGATGCTCTGGAACACCAGCTCGATGGGTGCCTGCATGTCTGCCGGTCGCAGCATCTCGACAATCTTCCGGTTGATCTCATCTACCGGAAAGGGGTCATAGATGCGACGAACATGATTGGCTGTCATCGGTTCTTCCTTACATAAACGATACACCTCTTCTATCAGGTGTCCCATCCCCCGCTCCAAGATGAGTGCTATCGTGGCGCGGAAGGCACACAGCTCCTCCAGTCGGGCCATGTCGATGCCGTAGTAATCGGGATAGCGGATCTGGGGCGAACTGCTGACCATCACAATTTTCTTGGGATGCAGACGGTCGAGAATTTTAAAGATGCTCTCACGCAGCGTGGTGCCTCGCACAATGCTATCATCGATAATCACGAGGTTGTCCTCGTTGGGTCGCAGCGAGCCGTAGCTGATGTCGTAGACATGGGCGGCCAGGTCGTTGCGTTCTGTGTTGGCAGAGATGAAGGTGCGCAGTTTGATGTCCTTCCACACAACCTTTTCCGTACGCACGTTGTAATCCTGCTGGCGAAAACCATCTGTCATACCATAGTAAGCCACTTCCGCCGTATTGGGAATGTATGAAAACACCGTATTCTCCACATCGCCGTCGATAGCTTTCATGATGGCAGGCGTCAGCTGCTCTCCCAGCCGTTTGCGCTCCTGATAGATGTCACGGTCGGAACCCCGACTGAAGTAGATGCGCTCGAACGAGCAGGCACTCAGCTTCTGTGCTGGCATAATCTGCTCCTGACAACTCTCGCCGTTGCGACGCACAATGAGTGCCTCACCAGGCTGCAACTCGTGGATATCTTCGTACTGCAGGTCGAAGGTGGTCTGCAGTACGGGGCGCTCACTGGCCAGGGCGATGATCTCGTCATCGCGGTAGTAGAATGCCGGACGGATGCCCCACGGGTCACGCACACTGAACATCTCACCGCTTCCCGTCAGTCCACACATCACGTAGCCGCCATCGTAGTGCGTCATGGTGGTGCGCAGCACGTTGGCCATCTCCATGTGGTCATCGATATATCGCGTGATGTCAAGTCCCTCCAGGCCCTGCGTCTTGGCTTCTTCAAAGAGCCGTTCCACCTCGCGGTCCAGTCGGTGACCCATCAGCTCCAGCGTGATGTAGGCGTCGCCATAGACACGCGGCGACTGTCCCTGTGCGGTCAGGAACTGAAAGACCTCGTCGATGTTGGTCATGTTGAAGTTACCACACAGACAGAGGTTCTTCGCCCGCCAGTTGTTGCGGCGCAGGAACGGGTGCACATACGTCAGGCCGCTCTTGCCGGTGGTCGAGTAGCGCAGATGGCCCATCAGCAGCTCTCCACGCATCTCTTCCGTAACCCTCGAAAAGACTTCCGTGATGGCATCCTTGCCCTCGGCTTTCTCACGAAACATATATTCCGTGCCGGGCTCATTCCGCAAACTCACAGAGGCAATACCCGCTCCCTCCTGTCCGCGGTTGTGCTGCTTCTCCATCATCAGATAGAGCTTGTTGAAGCCGTAGGCCCACGTGCCATACTTCTGTTCGTAGTACTCCAGCGGCTTCAACAGGCGAATCATCGCCACACCACACTCATGCTTCAACTGTTCCATGGATACATTCCTTTATAAACGACATAAACAGCGGATGCGGATGCAGCACCGTTGATGAATACTCGGGGTGGAACTGCGTGCCGATGTACCACCGCAGCGTCGGTATCTCGACAATCTCCACGAGGTCGGCAGCGGGATTGATGCCCACACACTTCATGCCAGTTTGTTCATACTCCTCGCGGAAGGCATTGTTGAACTCATAGCGATGCCTGTGCCGCTCGCTGATAGTCGTGCGCCTCGCGGTTTCCCCGCAAGGATTATACGCCTCTGCCACCTTGCTGCCTTCCTGCAGTTCACACTCGTATGCTCCCAGTCGCATGGTACCGCCCATCTGCGTAATGCTCTTCTGCTCCTCCATGATGTCGATGACGTTATGCGGAGTCTCGGCATCCATCTCGCGACTGTTGGCATCCTGATATCCCAGCACGTTGCGGGCAAACTCGATGACCATCATCTGCATGCCCAGGCAGATGCCAAAGGTAGGAATGTCGTGGGTACGGGTATATTCAGCAGCAATGATTTTGCCCTCGATGCCACGCTGACCGAAACCCGGACAGATAACGATGCCCGCCATGCCGTCAAGTTTCTCGGCTACGTTCTCACGGCAGATTTCCTCACTATTGATGAAGTGCAACCGTGCCTTCACATCATTATAGATGCCGGCCAGATTCAGACTCTCGCGAATGCTCTTGTAGGCATCCTGCAGGTCGTACTTGCCCACGAGTCCGATATGCACCTCTCGCGTGGCGTGGCGCTGCTTGTCGAGGAAAGCATACCAAGAGGACATAGCCTCCCCAAGCCCTCCTTTGGAGGGACTTGGGGAGGCCATTCCCGTCTTTTTCAAGATGGCGGAGTCCAAGTCCTGCTTCTGCATATTCACCGGCACCTCGTAGATGCTCGGCATGTCCTCGCTCTGCACCACACACTCTAGGTCGACATTACAAAACGAGGCCACTTTCATGCGCAGATGGTCATCCAGATGACGCTCGGTACGCAGCACCAGAATGTCGGGCTGGATGCCCATACCTTGCAGTTCCTTCACCGAGTGTTGGGTAGGCTTGGTCTTCAGCTCATCGGCAGCTTTTAAATAAGGTACGTACGTAAGATGTACGCATACCGCATTCCTACCCAGTTCCCAGCGCAACTGTCGGATGGCCTCCATGAACGGTGCACTCTCAATGTCGCCAATGGTGCCCCCGACCTCGGTGATGACAAAGTCGAGGTCCTCCCCAAGTCCCTCGCGCAGCATTCTCCTCTTTATCTCGTCTGTGATGTGCGGCACCACCTGTATGGTCTTGCCCAGATAGTCGCCACGGCGTTCACGGTCAATGACAGTCTTGTAGATGCGCCCCGTCGTAATGCTATTGTTGCGCGTGGTGTGAATACCCGTAAAGCGCTCGTAGTGCCCTAGGTCGAGGTCGGTCTCAAAGCCATCCTCCGTGACATAGCATTCACCATGCTCGTAGGGGTTCAGCGTCCCCGGGTCGATATTGATATAGGGGTCGAACTTCTGAATAGTCACCTTGTAGCCGCGTGCCTGCAGCAGCTTGCCAATGCTGGCAGAGATGATGCCCTTTCCCAACGAGGAAACAACACCACCTGTTACGAAAATATACTTGCATTCCATAAAAACAATAATCTTTATGGACTGCAAAGTTACGAAAAGTTGGTTGGAGGGCGGTGAGCTATCGTCGTTTTTAAGTGTTAAAATCTCCTGCAACTTTCATTTTGCAAAGTATGGAGGGGACATCACCTCTTCCTTTCTTTCACTTTGCACCGAAAAGCTGTTTTTTCAATACAAAATGAGAGAGCCGCACGGACTCTCTCATCTTCATATCAAGTAGACTGATCACTTATTCGCCCTTGATAGCTGCATTATATGCACTTTATCAAGGGAACTATTCGCCCTTGATAGCTGCTACGCCAGGCAGCACCTTGCCCTCGATAGCCTCGAGCAGGGCACCACCACCAGTAGAGATGTATGACACCTTGTCGGCCAGACCGAACTTGTTGACACAAGCCACAGAGTCACCACCACCAATCAGCGAGAAGGCACCCTCGGCAGTAGCCTCGGCGATAGCATCACCGATAGCACGGCTACCAGCAGTGAAGTTGTCGCACTCGAAGACACCGGCAGGACCGTTCCACAGGATGGTCTTAGCACCCTTGATGGCCTTGCGGAAGTCCTCCTGAGAAGCAGGACCGGCATCAACACCCTCGAAACCAGCGGGAACCTTGTTGGCGGGACAGGTGATGATTTCGGCACCCTCCTTCACGGTCATCGTACCGAAGTCGAGACCATTGGTAGCGGTGCAGTCAGAACCGAGCACGAGCTCTACGCCATTCTTCTTGGCCAGCTCCTCCACGCCCAGAGCCACATCCAGCTTGTCGAGTTCAACGATAGAGTTACCAATCTCACCGTCGTGGGCCTTCGAGAAGGTGTAGGTCATACCACCGCAGAGGATGAGCTTGTCAACCTTGCCCAGCAGGTTCTCGATGATACCGATCTTAGACGATACCTTCGAACCACCCATGATGGCTACGAAGGGGCGCTTGATATTTGAGAGCACGTTGTCGACAGCCTGAACTTCCTTCTCCATCAGCAGACCCAGCATCTTGTTGTCAGCATCGAAGTAGTCAGCGATAACAGCCGTAGAGGCGTGCTTGCGGTGAGCAGTACCAAAGGCGTCCATCACGTAGCAGTCAGCGTAAGAAGCGAGGGTCTTGGCAAACTCCTTCTGGCTGGCCTTCATGGCCTTCTTGGCCTCGTCGTATTCGGGAGTACCCTTCTCAACACCCACGGGCTTGCCTTCCTCCTCGGGATAGAAGCGTAGGTTCTCCAGCAACAGGGCCTCACCCATCTTCAGAGCCTTGGCAGCATCCTGAGCCTTGGCGCAGTCGGGAGCAAACGCCACGGGAACACCCAGTGCTTTCTCCACAGCCTCGCGGATCTGCCCCAGCGACTTCTTGGCATCTACCTTACCTTTGGGCTTACCCATGTGGCTCATGATGATGGTGGCACCACCATCGGCCAGAATCTTCTTCAGAGTGGGCAGGGCACCGCGGATGCGGGTGTCGTCTGTGATCTTACCATTCTCATCGAGGGGTACGTTGAAGTCTACACGTACGATTGCCTTCTTACCGGCAAAGTTGAATTCGTTGATAGTCATCTTCTTGTTTTTTAAATTGATATTACACTAATTTTATCTCTGTTTTCTGACTGCAAAATTACTCTTTTTTCTCCACATCGCCATAGACACCTCTTATTATTTAAGTCTTTTTTACGTAAACGGCAACAGAATGCAACATGGAGATTGCAAAGCATTCCACAAAACGCAGAAAGCACCTGCTTCCCTGTTGGGAACCAAGTGCTTTGTGTCTGTTTGGCAAGGTCTGATGAGGATGTCACAGAACTTGCCGATGTGGATATCAATAGAACTTGAAGTAGTTCTTGGCATTGTTGTAGCTGATGTCCTCCACCATCTTACCCAGCAACTCGCGGTCATCGGGCAGCAAGCCTTTCTCCACGTCATTGCCCAGCAGGTTGCAGAGAATGCGACGGAAGTACTCGTGACGGGGATAAGAAAGGAACGAGCGGCTGTCGGTGAGCATACCCACGAAACGGCTCAGCAGTCCCAGCACCGAGAGGGCGTTCATCTGACGAATCATGCCGTCCATCTGGTCGTTGAACCACCAACCGGAGCCAAACTGTATCTTTCCGGGCTCGCCTCCCTGGAAGTTACCCAACATGGTGGCAATGACCTCATTGGCGCAGGGGTTCAATGTATATAATATGGTACGCGTGAGTTTGCCCTTCATGTTCAGCTTGTTGAGGAACTTCGACATGGCCTTGGCGGTGTTGAACTCACCGATGGAGTCGAAGCCTGTGTCGGGACCCAGTTGGTTGTACATAGCCGTATTGTTGTCGCGGATAGCTCCGTAGTGGAACTGCTGTGTCCATCCTGCATCGGCATCCATCTCGGCCATCACGGTGAGGAAGCAGTTCTTATACTGGCGAATCTCCATATTGGAGAGCTGCTGACCACGCATAGCCTTCTCGAAGATGGTCTCAATCTGCGAGTCGGTGTATTCCTCGTCGTAGAACTCCTCGATGCCGTGGTCGGAGAGCTTGGAGCCCTGCTGCTCGAAGAACTCGTGACGCTTCTTCAGGGCATCCACCATATCGGCAAACTTGGTGATGGTGACGCCGCTGACCTGCTCCAGCTGGTTGACGTATGCGCTGAACTCAGGCTTCTCAATGTTCATGGCCTTGTCGGGACGCCAGGCGGGAATCATGATGGGATCGTCCTGAGCCTTGTGCTTGGCATACTCGATATGGTTGTGCAGGTCATCCACGGGATCATCGGTGGTACAGACGCACTCCACGTTGTAGTGCTTCATCAGTCCACGAGCCGAGAACTCCGGCTGCTTCAGCTTCTCATTACACTCGTCAAAAATCTCGCGGGCAGTCTTGGGACTCAGCAGTTTCTCGATGCCGAAGGCTGTTTTCAACTCCAGGTGTGTCCAGTGGTACAGCGGGTTGCGAAGGGTGTAGGGCACCGTCTCGGCCCACTTCTCAAACTTCTCCCAGTCGCTGGTATCCTTGCCAGTGCAGTAGCGTTCGTCAACACCGTTGGTGCGCATGGCTCTCCACTTATAGTGGTCACCACCCAACCACAATTCCGTAATGGACTTGAAGCGGTGGTCGTTGGCCACCATCTCTGGAATCAGATGGCAGTGATAGTCGATAATAGGCATCTTAGCAGCATGGTTGTGATACAGGTCTTGAGCGACCTCAGTCTCCAGTACAAAATTCTTGTCGTTGAAAGCTTTCATAAATTTGTAATGCGTTATTAAGTTTTAAGTATTAAAATTTTTGCAAAGATAGCACTTTTTTTGCAAAACTTTCTGTATCTTTGCAGAAAAAATAACGCAAACGATGACGTACCATGCAAAAGTGCTGCTGATCTACACAGGTGGCACCATCGGAATGAACCGGAATCCCCAGACGGGAGCCCTGGAGCCTTTCAACTTTGAGCACCTCCTGCAAAAGGTGCCCGAGTTGGAGCAGTTCGACACGCAGATAGACACCTGGCAGTTCTCGCCTCCCATCGATTCCAGCGACATGTCGCCGAGGCTGTGGACAGACCTGAGCCACGTGATTGCCGACCACTACGACGACTACGATGGCTTTGTGGTGCTGCATGGCACCGACACGATGGCCTACACCGCCTCTGCCCTCTCCTACATGCTGGAGAACCTCACGAAGCCCGTCATCTTCACCGGCTCGCAGCTTCCCATTGGGCAGTTGCGCACCGATGGCAAGGAGAACCTCATCACCTCCATAGAGATTGCTGCCGCCAAGGATGCAGAAGGGCGCGCGATGGTGCCCGAGGTGGGTGTCTACTTCAACAGCCACCTGCTTCGCGGCAACCGCACTACCAAACAGAGTGCTGAGGAATTCAATGCTTTCGAGTCGTTCAACTACCCCCATCTGGCTGATGCAGGAGTCAACATCACCTACCACCGCCACCGCATGCTGACACCCGATTGGAGCAAACCCATGAAGCCCCACTTCCGGTTGGACAACAACGTCATCATCTTCTCGCTTTTCCCCGGCATCCGCGAAGACCTCATCCGACATATCATTCACACCCCCAACCTGAAAGCCATCGTGATGCGCACCTTCGGCTCAGGCAATGCACCGCAGAGTCCCTGGCTGCTCAATGCCCTCAAGGAAGGCACCAAGCATGGCAAGGTCATCGTCAACATCAGCCAGTGCATGCAGGGCGCTGTCGAGATGAGCCGCTACGACACCGGCTACCATCTGCAGGAAGCCGGCGTGGTGAGTGGCTACGACTCCACCGTAGAGAGTGCCGTCACCAAACTGATGTTCCTGCAAAGCCACTACAACGACCCAGAGAAAGTGCGCGACATGATGTGCCGCAACATCCGGGGAGAAATCAGCCTGCCCCAATAAGGGGGCTTTGTGAAAACAGCGGATTTAACCAATCAAGAACGAACCGATTTGATAAACTGCGGCACTCACCACCCAGGCCAGAACCGTGGTATAGGCGGCAGCAAACAGCGCCCAGCCCCACGAGCCGCTCTCGTTCTTAATGGCCACAATGGTAGCGATGCAGGGGAAATAGATCAGTACAAAGAGCAGGAAACAATAGGCCGTGAGTTGCGAGAACGGGAACCCAGCGTCACCATAGAGCACACCCACGGTAGAGGCGACAATCTCTTTAGCACCCACACCGGCCAGCAGACTCACATCCAGTCGCCAGTCGAAACCCTGTGGCGTGAAGAGCGGCTCCACAGCCTTGCCCAGCATACCAATAAAGCTCGATTCCAACGAAGAAGCCACGCCAGAAGGTGAGAAATAGCCCAGGGCCCACACGATGATGCTGGCCACGAGGATGATGCCTCCCATCTTCTTGAGATACTGCTTGCCTTTCTCCCACGTATGACGAAACACCGCCTTGGCCGTGGGGAACCGGTAGGGCGGCAGCTCCATCACAAAGGGTGTGTCCTCACCCTTGATGACCCACGTGCTCAGCACACGAGCTGCAAAGACAGAAATCACGATTCCAACGAGATACAGCGACACCATCACCAAACTCTGATATCGCACCGTGAAGAAAGCACCCGTTATCATGATGTAGATAGGCAGACGTGCCGAACATGACATCATGGGCAACACCAGCATGGTGATGAGTCGCGAACGTCGACTCTCAATGGTGCGTGTGGCCATCACCGCCGGCACATTGCAGCCAAAGCCCATAATCAGCGGAATGAATGACTTGCCATGCAGTCCCATGCCATGCATCAGCTTGTCCATGATGAAGGCCGCCCGCGCCATGTAGCCCGAGTCTTCCATCACCGAGATAAACGTATAGAGAATGAGTATCTGCGGCAAGAACACGATGACCGAACCCACACCGCCTATTACACCGTCTATCAGCATGTCCTTCAGCGGACCGTCGGGCATCCATTCTCCGATGAAATCGCCTAAAAGCGACACGCCGGCATCGATCCAGTCCATGGGATACTGCCCCAGCACAAAAGTCACCTCGAACATGAGGAACAGCAGGGCAAAAAAGATGGGGAATCCCAGCCAGCGGTTGGCGATGAGGGCATCCAGGTGGTGCGTCACCCTGTAGGTGTTCTCCTCACCCATCTGGTAGCCGGCCTCCTGCAAGGCACCGCGGATAAAACCGTATTTGGCGTTCATGATAGCTGTCTCGGAGTCTTCGCCCGTCTCTTCCTTCACTCGCCTCACAGCCGTGTCGCGAGCCTCCATAATCTGCTCGCATTCGGGCAACTGGTTCACCACCCGTTCGGCCTCCTTGTCTTTCTCCAACAGCTTCAGCGCCAGCCAACGAGTACTATATCTCAACCGCAATAAGTCGTTGCCTTTCAGAAACTTCTGAATATTCGATATACCATTTTCTATCTCGTGCCCATGATTGATATGGATGTGGCGATAGTAGTTGTCGTGGCCCTCCTGACTCTCAAAGATATGAATCACTTCGCGCATCAGCTCCTGTAGTCCCCTGCCCGTCTTAAACGAAGTAGGCACCATCGGCATACCCATCAGGGCACTCAGCGCGTCGATGTCGAACTGGTCGCCACGACGCTCGGTTTCATCGAACATATTCAGTGCACACACCACCCGCAGGTGCATGTCCATCAGTTGAGTGGTTAGATACAGGTTACGCTCGATATTCGATGCATCTATCACGTTAATAATCACGTCGGGCGTATCTTCCACCAGTTGCTTTCTCACATACAACTCTTCCGGACTGTAGGCCGACAGCGAATAGGTGCCGGGCAGGTCTACCAACTTCAGGTGATAGCCCTCAAAGTCGGCATAGCCCTCCTTGGCATCCACGGTAACGCCGCTGTAGTTACCCACCCTTTCGTGGGCTCCCGAGGCAAAATTGAACAACGATGTCTTGCCACAATTGGGATTGCCCACCAGCGCCACATTGATGGTGTGGCGTGCCGAGTGGGTGGCATAATGGGCCGTGGTAGCCACATTTTGAGGCTCGCTGACATCAGCCACATCACTTTCGTCCTGACTCACCTCTATCTTCTCGGCCTCCTGGCGGCGCAGACTCACCTCATAGCCCATCACCTTGTATTTCACAGGGTCTTGCAACGGAGCATTTTGCAACACGTCCACGTGCTGCCCTTTAATAAAGCCCATTTCAACGATACGCTTGCGGAATCCGCCGTGCCCCTGCACCTTCACAATATAGGCCTCTTCGCCTGTCTTCAAGTCAGATAGTCTCATATCCTTTTTTCTTTTCAGCCACAAAGGTACAAAAAAGATTCCACTCCAAAGCACTTTTCACGGAAAATACCTAAAAATGAGGATGTCACTCCCCCAAAGGCTTGACGAACTTCATCTCATGCAGGATGCGGCGCTGGCGCTTCAAGACGTAGGAGCTAGGGCTGGCAGAATTGAAGCGCAGCGGATTGGGCAGCGTAGCGGCTATCAGGGCACACTGCTCGCGGGAGAGTTCACGGGCCGTGGTGGAGAAATGCCACCGGGCCACGGCATCGGCACCATAAATGCCACGGCCCATCTCGATGCTGTTGAGATAGACCTCGATGATGCGCTCCTTGCTCCACACGAGCTCGATGAGCACGGTGAAATAGACCTCGAAGCCCTTGCGCACCCACGAACGACCAGGCCATAGGAATACATTCTTGGCGGTCTGCTGCGAGATGGTGGAGGCTCCCAACTTGCGCTTCTCTGGATGCTTCATGTTGCGGATGGCGGCATGCTCGATGGCCTTGTAGTCGAAGCCGTGGTGCTCCAGAAAGCGGGCATCCTCGGAAGCCATCACCGCCAACGGCAGCGCGGGCGATATCTCGTCGAGCGACACCCAATGGTGGTGGAGTGTAAGTTCTTCGCCGGCCTTCACCTGCTGATAGCAACGGATGAACATGAGCGGGGTGAACCAGACGGGCATCCAACGGAGCGCCACCGCGGAGAGGATGGTGGAAGTGAAGAACACGACCACAATCCATATCACCATGCGACGAACGAAGCCTGACACACGCTTCAGCCATCCTGATTCTGCTTTCTTTTTACTGCATGCCACGTTGCGAAATATTGGTTTGAAGACATTTTTTAATGAATCGGCGGCAAAATTATAAAATAATTCTCAATTCTCAATTGTCAATTCTCAATTATTTCGTACCTTTGCAGCAAATTTAAAGAAAAACAACAAAGAATTATGGCAAAAGAACTGAAAGATTTGACAAAAAGGGCTGAGAATTACAGCCAATGGTATAACGACCTGGTGGTGAAAGCCGACCTGGCCGAACAGAGCGCCGTCCGCGGTTGTATGGTCATCAAGCCCTACGGCTATGCTATCTGGGAGAAGATGCAGCACGAGCTGGACCAAATGTTCAAGGCCGAGGGTGTGCAGAACGCCTATTTCCCCCTGCTCATCCCTAAGTCGTTCCTCTCCAGGGAGGCCGAGCATGTGGAGGGCTTCGCCAAGGAGGCTGCCGTGGTGACCCATTACCGTCTGAAGGCTCAGGACGGCGGCGTGGTGGTAGACCCTGCCGCCAAGTTGGAGGAGGAGCTCATCATCCGTCCCACCAGCGAGACCATCATCTGGAACACGTATAAGAACTGGATTCACTCTTGGCGCGACCTGCCCTTGAAGTGCAACCAGTGGTGCAACGTCATGCGCTGGGAGATGCGCACGCGCCCCTTCCTGCGCACCTCTGAATTCCTGTGGCAGGAGGGTCACACCGCCTTTGCCACCCGTGAGGAGGCTGAGGAGAACGCCCAGACCATGGTGAAGGTGTATGCCAAGTTCGTCGAGGAGTTCATGGCCGTGCCCGTGTTGCAGGGTGTGAAGTCGGAGACGGAGCGTTTCGCCGGTGCACTGGACACCTACACCATCGAGGCCATGATGCAGGACGGCAAGGCCCTGCAGAGCGGCACCTCGCACTTCCTTGGCCAGAATTTCGCCAAGGCCTTCGATGTCACCTATCTTAATAAGGAGAACAAGCCTGAGTACGTGTGGGCAGCCTCGTGGGGTGTCAGCACCCGACTCATCGGCGCCCTCATCATGACCCACTCCGACGACAACGGCTTGGTATTGCCTCCGAAGCTTGCTCCCATCCAGGTGGTCATCATCCCCATTGCCACCAAGCCCGAGCAGATGGAGCTGGTGAACAAGGAGGTGCAGCCCATCGTCGAGGAGCTGCGCCGCAAGGGCATCAGCGTCAAGTTCGACGATGCCGACAACAAGCGTCCGGGCTTCAAGTTTGCCGACTACGAGCTGAAGGGCGTGCCCGTGCGCCTCGTCTTGGGAGCCCGCGACCTGGAGAACGGCACCATCGAGGTGATGCGCCGCGACACGCTGGAGAAGGAGACACGCCCGCTGGAGGGCATCGCCCAGTATGTGGAAGGCCTGCTGGAAGACATCCAGAAGAACATCTACGAGAAGGCCCGCAAGTATCGCGACGAGCACGTCTACGAGTGCGACAACTACGACGAGTTCAAGGAGCGCATCAAGGACGGCGGTTTCTTCCTCTGCCACTGGGACGGTACCGCCGAGACCGAGGCCCAAATCAAGGAAGAGACGCAGGCCACCATCCGCTGCGTGCCCTTTGCCTACGGGCAGACACCGGGCACCGACATGGTGAGCGGCAAGCCTTCGAAGCACCGCGTCATCATCGCCCGCAGCTACTAAGAAGAGTGCATAAGCGGTTAGTGATTCGTAATCAGGGAACCAAAAGAGCACACCGTTATGGAATCGGAAAAGATCAGAATCAAGGATATTGCCGAGAGGGCTGGCGTCAGCGTGGGCACGGTAGACCGCGTGCTGCACAACCGTCCCAACGTGTCGACCAAGGCGCTGGAGAAAGTGAACAAGGCGCTGGCTGAGATGGACTACAAGCCCAACATGTATGCATCGGCACTGGCCTACAACAAGTCCTATCGATTCTATATCCTGATACCCAAGCACGAGAGCGAGGCCTACTGGCAAGAAGTGGAAGAAGGCGCACAGAGTGCCTGTGAGCGCTACAGGGACTTCAAGATAGACAACAAGGTGATGTACTACAACCGCTTCTCGACAGAGACCTTTGCCAGGACGATGAACGAGGTGCTGCGCCAGGAGCCCGACGGCGTGATACTGGTGCCATCGGTGATCGACGTCACCCGCAGGTTCACCGACATCATGCACGAGCGCAACATCCCCTTCATCCTGCTCGACTCCTACATGCCCGACCTCAAGCCGCTGGCTTTCTACGGGCAAGATTCGTTTGCCAGCGGATATTTTGCCGCCCGTATGCTCATGCTGATGACTCCCAAAGAGAAGGAAATCATGCTCATGAAGCAGATGAGAAACGGCAATGTGGCATCGAAGCAACAGGAAAATCGCGAGACGGGATTCCGACACTACATGCACGACCACTTTCCCAAGGTTGTGATCCACGAGATCAACCTGTCGCTCGACGAGAAAGCCGAGAACTACGACAAGAAGCTGGAAGAATTCTTCAGACTGCATCCGCTGGTGCACCACGGCATCACCTTCAACTCGAAGGCACACCTGGTAGGCGAATATCTGCTGAGAAGTAACAAGCGCAACGTGCAGATTATGGGCTACGACATGGTGCCCAAGAATGCAGAGTGCGTGCGCCAGGGCAGCATCTCGGCACTCATCGCCCAGCACGCCTTCATGCAGGGCTACGCCTGTGTAGACACCCTGTTCAGGGCCATCGTGCTGAAGAAAGAGGTAGACCCCGTGAACTATATGCCCATCGAACTGCTGACCAAGGAGAATATCGACTACTACAGAAGGGAGAATATTGGGTAGAGGCAAGAGGCAAGAGGCAAGAAGCAAGAAGCAAGAAAAAAACACTTTAAAATACTAAAACAAATACGATTATGGCATTAGCAACATTTCTGAAAATCAATCCAGCCGACTCAGTGGTGGTGTGTCTCGCTCCCAAGAAGAAGGGCGACATCATCGATGTGGACGGCAAGCAAATCGTCGTAAACCAAGACACTCCTGCAGGCCACAAGGTGCTCATCAAGGATGTCAAAGAGGGTGAGAACATCATCAAGTATGGCTACCCCATCGGACATGCTCGTCAGGACTTGAAGGCCGGTGACTGGGTGAACGAGAACAATTTGAAGACCAATCTCTCCGGAACGCTAGAATACACCTATCAGCCTGTAGATGAGAAGCTTAACATAAAAAACGACAAGCGAACCTTTAAGGGTTATGTGCGCACGAACGGCGATGTGGGTGTGAGAAACGAGATATGGATTGTGCCCACGGTGGGCTGTGTGAACGGCATTGCCGAACGGCTGGCTCAGAAGCTGCGCCTGGAGACTCAGGAAGAAGGCATCGACGCCATCTGGACCTGGCATCACAACTACGGATGCTCACAGCTCTCGGAAGACCACGAGAACACCCGCAAGGTGCTGCGCGACATCTGCCTGCACCCCAATGCCGGCGGTGTGCTGGTATTGAGCCTGGGCTGCGAGAACAACCAGCCGGAAGACTTCATGGCCATGCTGGGCGACTATGACAAGTCGCGCATCAAACTGTTGGTGACACAGCGCGTGGAAGGCGACGAGATGGAAGCCGGCATGGAGATTCTGCGCGACCTATACGAGCAGGCCAAGCAGGACAAGCGCGAGGAGGTGAGCGTCAGCAAGCTGCGTGTGGGTCTGAAGTGCGGTGGCAGCGACGGATTCAGCGGCATCACCGCCAATCCGCTGGTGGGCGAATTCAGCGACTGGCTGGTGGCACAGGGTGGCACCAGTGTGCTGACAGAGGTGCCCGAGATGTTTGGTGCAGAGACCATCCTGATGAACCGTTGCGAGACACCGCAGCTGTTTGAGCAGACGGTATCGATGATCAACAACTTCAAGAACTACTTCCTCTCGCATGGCGAGCCCGTGGGCGAGAATCCCTCACCGGGCAACAAGGCCGGTGGCATCTCCACGCTGGAAGACAAGGCGCTGGGATGCACACAGAAGTGCGGCAAGGCGCCTGTCAGCGGTGTGATGGAATATGGCGACCGACTGGAGCACACGGGTCTGAACCTGCTATCGGCTCCCGGCAACGACCTCGTAGCCTCTACGGCCCTGGCCTCTTGCGGATGCCACATCGTGCTCTTTACCACCGGCCGTGGCACGCCCTTCGGTACCTTCGTGCCCACCATGAAGGTAGCCACCAACCCCACCCTGGCCAAGAACAAGCCCCACTGGGTGGATTTCTCGGCAGGCAAGCTGATAGAGGGTAGCACCATGCAGGAGCTCGTGCCCGAATTCATCGACAAGGTGCTGGCTGTGGCCAGTGGCGAGCTGGCTCGCAACGAGGAAAACGGTTACCGCGAGATATCTATCTTCAAGAATGGCGTGACGCTTTAAGAAGCAAGAGGCAAGAAGCAAGAGGCAAGAAGCAAGAAGCAAGAGGCAAGAATGAAGAAAGGATTATTGGCACTATCACCCCTCGTGGTGTTCATCCTGTTGTATTTAGTCACCAGCATCATCGCTGGTGACTTCTACAAGGTGCCCATCACGGTGGCCTTCATGGCAGCTTCGATGTTTGCGGTGCTTACCTGCGGCGGACTTCCCATCCGACAGCGCATCGACATCTACAGCAAGGGGGCTGCCACAGGCCAGATGATGCTGATGATCTGGATTTTTATTCTCGCAGGAGCCTTCGCCAACACGGCCAAAGGCATGGGAGCCATCGATGCCACGGTCAACCTGACGCTGACACTGCTGCCCAGCCAGATGCTGCTGCCCGGACTCTTCCTGGCGGCCTGCTTCATCTCGCTGAGTATTGGCACCAGTGTGGGCACCATCGTGGCGCTGTCGCCTATCGCCGTGGGCATAGCCGCTGAGACGGGCAGCAGCATCCCCTTCCTCACAGCCGTGGTGGTGGGCGGCTCGTTCTTTGGCGACAACCTGTCGTTTATCTCCGACACCACCATTGCCGCCACCTCCACCCAAGGCTGCCGAATGGGCGACAAGTTCAGGGTGAACTCCTTCATTGTGGTGCCTGCAGCCATCGTGGTGTTCTTCATCTATCTCGTCATGGGCATCGACATCCAGGCTCCCCAGCAGGTGGCGCCCATCAGCATCGTGAAGCTGATACCCTATCTGACGGTGTTGGTGACAGCCATTCTGGGCATGAACGTGATGGCGGTGCTCTCCCTCGGCATTCTGCTGACAGGAGTCATCGGACTGCTGGATGGCAGCTTCGACATCTGGACGTGGCTCGGCATGATGGGCGACGGCGTGGTGGGCATGGGCGAGCTCATCATCATCACCATGATGGCTGGTGGACTGCTGGAGATCATCCGCTATAACGGAGGCATCGACTTCATCATCAGGCTGCTCACCAAGCATGTGAACGACAAGCGCGGAGCAGAGCTGTCGATAGCCGGACTGGTGTCGCTGGTGGACCTTTGCACAGCCAACAACACCGTGGCCATCCTGACCGTGGGGGGCATCTCCAAACAGCTGGGCGACCACTTCGGGGTGGACAACCGCAAATGTGCCTCGATTCTCGACACCTTCTCGTGCACCATACAGGGGCTGATACCCTACGGTGCGCAACTGCTGATGGCGGCGGGGCTGGCCGAGGTGAACCCCGTGAGCCTGCTGCCCCATCTCTATTATTCGTTCGCCATCGGACTGGCAGCTCTGCTCTCCATCCTGTTCAGATATCCCCGACGCTACAGCTAAAAAGAAGAAAGTCACCGCAATGGAAAATATCATCATCAGAAACATCTTGCGACTCATCGGCAACGACGCTATCAACGGCAGCGCTATCGGCAACGACGCTGCCGAACAGCCAGAGACGCGCATCGAGCCGATGACCGATTGGAAGTGGAAGCTACTGATGGAGACGGCCCAGCAGTATGGCATAGGGCCCTGGATAGCCGACGGCATGCAGCGTCTGGAGGGCGATTTCTTCCTGCAGCCCTCGCCCATCCTCCGCCAGCAGCTCGTGGCCATGCAGGGCGACAAGGAGCCCGAGCGCCTGAAGCGCTTTCTGCTACAGGTGGACCGTCAGCACGGCCTTTTACACCGCATGAAGCGCGAATCGCTCCGGGTCTATCTGAGCGATTTCATCAACACCGTGAAGAACATCGAGGAGTGAGACCCTGTCTGTGGAAGCGGAAGTCTGTGTGGGAGACAGCCCCCCTTCAGTGCTTAAACCGGATGTCGCGCAGATGGTGAGTGCCCATGAAGCGGCTCTTGTCCACATAGCCGTTCACCCCCACAATGCGCCCCTTGCCCGTATACTGCCACATGGTGATGTCGCGGTCGTCGGCCACCACAGGCTCTTGGTCGGTATACATGGCAATCATGATTTTATACTCGTTCACCCTGCCCTGCAAGTATTTGTTATAAAAGTTTCTGCCCGTATAGAGCAGGGGCTTCTGCCGATAGGTCTCCTCCACCAGGTCGAGGAAATAGAACAGCGAGTCGCGGAATTCGTCAGCCGACAGTCCGCCCAGCGTCTCGATGTCTATCATCGGCAGCAGGTCTTGCTCGCTGGGGATGCACTGCGATCGGAAGTTGAGCAGCTGTTTCATCTGGTCGGAACGAGGGCGGTAGAAGTGGTAGCTGCCCACCTTCAGCCCGTGCTTCTGTGCCATCTGGATGTTGCGCTCAAAGGTGGCGTCAATCCTGTCGCTCCCCTCGGTAGCCTTCAGATAGACGTAGGCCATATTGGTATTGTTGCCGATGGTCTCCCAGAACACATTGCCCTGATAGTGGCTCAGGTCGATGCCGTGGATGTGGCGGCACGTGTCCTCGCACTGGATGTTGGGGTTCTGCGACGGGCGCACCAGCTCGTCGGCTTCGGGCGCAATGACGCTGTCGTTCTGGGCGTAGGCAGATAGAGCAAAAAGGGTAATAAAAAGCGTAAGATATATTGTTGTTTTATTCATATTCGTTTATTGATAGGCAATGTTGAAATAGTCGAGCAATGATTTGTACTGGTCTTGGGCGGTAAGGCATGTGTCTGTCAAGTAACCGCTGATATGACCCCACTCACGCAGACCGCGATAATAAAAAAGTTTGAGGTCGTCGGTGATGATGAAAGGTACGATATTATTTGCCAAGCATTCTTTGAACATCAGCAGGCGTCCCACGCGGCCATTGCCATCCTGGAAAGGATGAATCTGCTCGAAGTGCACGTGGAAATCAAGAATGTCTTCCAGCGTCTTTCGCTTACTTCGATGATAGCCAGCAATCAGAGCCTTCATCTGCCGGTGAACCTCCTTCGGGAGACATGTTTCCTGACCACCCACTTCGTTTGGAAGCCGTTTGTAATCACCCACGGCAAACCAGTCCTTCCTACTATCCGACGTCCCGCTCTTCAACATCAGGTGTAGCTGCTTCACGAGCCCTTCAGTGATTGTTTCCTCTGAGTGGTCGATGATGTAGTCGATGCAGCGGAAGTGATTGACGGTCTCAACGATATCATCCACATTGAGTGTCTCATCTGTCATGCCGATGGTGTTCGTCTCGAAGATGTAGCGTGTCTGGTCATGGGTCAGACGGCTACCCTCTATATGGTTGGAGTTGTAGGTCAGGTCAATCTGCGTACGGTGATAGATGCCACCCTTCAATCGAGCGTCTTTCTGTTCCCGCAATGCTGCCAACAACGGTGACACTTTTCTCGTGGCTGTTCCACGCAGAGGCAGCAGGGCATCCGCAGGGATGTTCCATGTCTTACCTGTCAGAAAGGCTCCTTCAATTTTTCCGCTCGCACAGTAATTACGGGCTGTACGTTCCGAAATGCCGTATTTCTCGGCAAATTGTATCACTGACAAGTACTCCATCTTTGTCTATCGGCAAGTTTTTGTTTCGCTTTCTGCTGCAAAGATACTACTTTTTGCCGATATCGGCAAATTATTGGCTTATTTTCTTCATCCCTACATCAAATTTTGCGCAAAGGTACAAAATAATGATGAATTGAGAATGCAGATGGGGGAATTATTTTATCACACATAACCACATTTGTCATCACTCATTACATAACAACATGACGATCAGCATGTTACAGCGTAACGACAACTTGCAGAGTGACGACAACTTGCAGAGTGACGACACGGATAAAAGTGAAGAACCTCTTTTACAACCCAAAGGAAGGCAAGCACAAAAGTCCCAAGCGCTGGGACAAAAATCCCCATGCTGGGGATTATCACCCTGTATAGCTTATCGGAATGTAACCGTGTCGTCACGGAGAATTTTATCGTCACGCGGTAATCATTTGATATACAAGTAAATACTAGCTCGTGACAACAATTCTGAAAAATAATCAACAGTAGTTATAAACAACACTT
>Ga0326514_10000907_pt1 | contig 19502 bp, 39 predicted proteins | sample 3_2548_0518_D_FD_203653 | JGI IMG/M metagenome (GOLD analysis project Ga0326514, IMG submission 203653) | Bovine rumen microbial communities from UC Davis, California, United States - 3_2548_0518 | ecosystem: Host-associated > Mammals > Digestive system > Stomach > Rumen | place: USA... | reverse complement strand
CCAAACAAATCATAAAAATGTTTTGCCGGAGGTAATTTATCAATTATTTTTTCAGCAATTTTATTCTTGCTTCCAACATAAGGTATTCCGTATCTCATAGTTTAAATCTTAAATAAAAAATACCACATCAAACTTAATAGCACCAACATTAAAACCAACATCAACAAATCAAACAATAATTCTAACATGCCATTATCCTACTTACATGCCTTTAATAACGCATTGTATTTTACTGCTAGTTCGTCACATTGTTTTGCAATATCCAAACTTGCTTCAATCTTTCGTAATAGTTCGCTTTCTGTGTAACATCTAATACCGGATTTATCTTTGGTTTTTCCGGACACTGATTTATCGGTTTTACTACTGTTTGACACGCACTTAGGCACATTGACAGTATCACGTAAATTATTAAGGTCGATAATATCCTGTTCATGCTTTGCCCTCATTGTTTCAATCGTTTCCAGATAATCATTCACAATTTTATCTTGTTCAATTCTTAATGCCCTTTCCTTTTCGATAATTAGTTTACTGTTTTTTAACTCTACCTCCCTCATTTCAGATTGCATTTTAAGTTCACAATTTGAATACCCTTTTTCATAGGCAACTAGAATTAAAAATCCTAAAAAAATTAGAAAACAAAAAGCCTTGAATAAATCACTATTCATCAGATTTAACAGATTCATTTTGTGTTATTCCGTCAATTTCCCATTTGTCTGATTGAATCATCGCCATCAATTTACGGTAATCATCGCAATTTTCTTCAAAATTATTTATTACATTACCGTGTAATTTATATACCTTTTCAATCGTATAATCTTTCTTTGTAAATTCTACAATCCAACCGATAAACGTAACATTCTTAAATCTATAAACACCATCATTCAAACCACCAACATAACAGAAACAATCACACAATTTCATTTAAACATCCTTGCAATAAGATATATCTCAATAATCAGAATAATTACCGATGCGATAATAATTACATACGGTAAATAATCAATAAAATCCATTTTATTATATCCCCATCCTATATATTGTGAATTTTATCACTTTTTATTAGTATGCCATTATGCTAAAATACTCACGTTCGTTTGAACAAAGTTTATTTTTTTATAATACAATACAGTATTTATGCAAATGCGACTTTGATTTGACGGATTGAGATGGATGTGAAAAAACCGTAATATCTTTTGGTATTACGGTTTTCTATTTTTATTTGCTACTCTATTTGCTACTCTATTTATCAAATAATTTAACCTTAACACCCTTACACAATTCTTTAATTTCACTGTCATTCTTTAAATCAGTTTTATAAGCTTTTAAACATACCTTTTCTAGCTTATCAGACTGTTCGATAGTGTAATTGTCTCGTTTAATGGCTAGGTATGAAATCGTCAATAAACCGATTATTGCGATTAACCCAATAATACCAAGTCCGGTAGCGTCAATATTCATAGTTATTTACCCTTTAATTTCTTAACTCTCTTATCTACAAGGTTTTTAAGGAGCTTCAAACCCTCATAATCCATAAATTTACGTTCATGGTTTAGATTAACTAAATTCTTAATCATTTTCAGTTTAGCCTCGTTATCTAACTCACTAGCAATAATGTAGGATATAGCATCGTTTAAGTGGTCAATACCTTGTTTACATACATACATATTTCATTCCTTGAGTAAGTGTCTTGCAAGACAATTTAACTTCACATCCCACGTGGGAACGCACAGGATTTCAACCTGTTTATAGCAAGACACTAAACCTATTTGCTACTCTATTTGCTACTTTTTAATTCTTCAATTTCATTTCGCAATTCTTTAATGCACTTTCTCAAGTAAGCACATTCAACAATTAAGGCTTCGGTATACCTTAAACTGTAATGCTCACTTGCTTCACGTATTACCTTTTTCTCTTTGGTCTTTGTTCCGTCTTCTTTTTCAACTTCGACTTCTTCCGTTTCTTGTGGATATTCTTCATGGCAATATAAGCCATAAGTGGAAACATCTACACCATGAGATTTACACGCTTTATCAATCTGCTGAACTACATAACCCGTGTGCAGTCTTGCTTTGTCTTTTTTTTGTTCTACAGCGTCATTGTACTTGAATTGTACTAAATCTACATCTTCCCAAGCGTCTAGCAATTTATCGTCAATTTCGGATATTTGCTGTTTTAGCCTTTGGTCTGATGTGATTTGACAAGCTGTACCGCTCCATGTCCATGTACCATCGGGACACAAGTTCATAAACTTAGAGCCAACACTTTCACTCGTTGATCCTAAAGTCATTCTACCTTTTCGAGAACCTTTATCAGAACTTGAATTACCCCCATACAGTTCAATATATGCACCATTACCCCAATATGTTCCACTATAAATAAATATTTCACTACTAGCACTTGCATGTGAAAACGTATTCCCGCTTATCACCGCCCCACCATCTCTCGGAATTGCATTAGCATCATGTATGTCATAAGTTACTGATACACCGTTTACTGTCTGTGTAAAATGTGAAATATTAGCCATTTATCTGTATCTCCAAAGTTTCTGTATTACTGTCATAGTTAAATACTGTTGCGGTTGTGTTACTTACTGTTAGTGTTTCAGTACTGCTATCATAAGTAAATGTAGGCGGGGTAAATGTTACATTCCCACTTCCTAACAATGATTGATTATTAACAGTTTTGATATTAGTTCCACTAACTAAAGTATCTTGTTTACCAAGTAATTGAGATGCGACCCAATTTTTAATGTTTAGCCACATCTCACTGACACCGTTATTATTTACATATTTTGTCATAGTATTATGCCATCAGAGTATCAATTTCAGCATTGGTTAAAGCAATATGATTAATATCATCATGCTTGCTATTTAACTGTGTTTGAATTGAACTTGTAACACCGGAAACGTAGCCTAATTCTGTGCTAGTAACACTTGCTGTATCAATGTTACCGCTTGCATCTGTTACAACAACTCTACTTGCAGTAGTTAATTTACCATCATTAGTGATATTGCCATGTACGTGAGTAGAACTTGCTTTACCTGCCAACAGAGTATCAACTTCAGTCTTGGTATAGTAATTACTAAGGTCTATTTGACCCTGCCCTACAACTGGTTGTTTCCAACCATAAGTAGGCGGAGTAGTCGTATCATCCACAATTTCCCAAATATAGCCGTCCAACTTAGTAGGGTCATTGGAGCTAGGCACTAAATACATGATACCCTCTTGTTGTCCGGTCTGTGGCAAGGCAGATACTACAGTAAATACATCTTGTTGATACTGAGCAAATGCAGTCTGAATAAGTGCATTTACTTGAGTTGTGGTTAAAACGTATGTGTCTCTGAAATATCTTAATCCGGTTCCATCTAAATATTTTGTAGTCATAACAATCTCCTTATGAGTTCATAAATTCGTCAATTTCTGCGTTGGTTAAAGGTAATATATCTAATTCTTCTGTCGTCTTATCACCTACAAGTTCAACACCATTGATACTAGGCTTATTCACTAAATCATTGTAATCATTAGTTCCGTTTGTCGATAATTCAATATCTGTATCAATCTCACCGTCTGACGTTTGAATGTCGGTGTCGATACTGCTTTCATTATCTAATTCAATATCAATATCAATCATCGCTTACCCTCTCATCGGTAACTGAAAATTGAATTGTTAAAAACTTTGTTTTCTTTTTGGTTTCGTCATTCCGATAAATAGCTAGATAGCCGTTTTCTAATTTGGTCGGAGTAAGTGAATAGGTCTGTTCTCTAGTGAGAGTGATAGGCAGAATCTTTGTATTTAATACATCTGATTCATAACGGATTTGTAATTTTTGAATTTGCAAAATTGCGTAACATTCAGAAAAATCATAGGTGCTAAGTTCATGTGTCGAACGGTCTATGATTCTTATGTTGCATGTATCGTCTAAATAAGGGTAATAGTCACCCCTTACTATCTGTAAAATCTTTGCCATTGTCATTCTCCAACAAATAAATTGCTATGCTCAAAACTGAACAATCAACAATATTCTGTATTGACATATTGCGTGATAGAATTTTCATAAGTAAATTCTGTTTCAATACAGATGTATTAACTTTCTGTTTCAGTAAATCATCAACATTCGTGCTGATTGCCTTTAAAATCTTTTCTTTATCGTTTCTTGCCATTTATCAAATTCAACGGTATATCTTCACTCTGTTTTACTTGCTTAACTTCTTGCTTAATGCCACAAAAAGCATTTAACACACTTAATCTACTGTCATTTAACTGTGACATATAGATATTCGCTTTGCACCATTCTGTTTGTGTAATCATCATCGGTGTAAACTGCGGATTATTAACTGTGCTGAACCACTGATAAATAATTTGTGTAGGTTTTTCAGTATCAATTTTTGGTCTTTTAATACCTTGTACACAATATACAAATACTTTACCATCTGAATTTGGAAATTCATGTACCCAATAATCAACCACTTGCACATAATTAGGGTCTGGAATTTCCACCGAACTATCATAAGCTGATTTAACAAGTTTCCATCTGTTATTAAGACTATCAGTAAATTCACTTGTTATCTGATAGTCTTTTAACTGCCTTAAATCTAAACTCGATTGATAGTTAGGTTTAAAATCTATTGCATTACTCGGAATAACGGGCGGTGCATAGATATTATTCATCATTGTTCATTCTCCAAATATTCAAACAGGCAACCGCAATATGATACAATTCCTTGCTTGTTTTGTATTTTTCGTATTCTGCAACTTCCATTTTCAAAATATCAGTCCATGAATTATATTTTTCCCACGTTTTAGGTCTGTCATGGTCAACTTTGGCACATTCAGTCATAAAATCTTTATCGGGATTATCTTCAAAATTATACTCGTTTTTGCTTTTAATTTGTGTGATTATCATCATCAATCCTAAAAAGTGGGATTTTCACCCACTTTGAATAATAAGGAAAAACAAATACTAAATTATTATGCACCAGTAGTTGTTGCCGGTTTTAAAGCGTTAATAATCGCTTGTGTCTGATTAGCTTGTGATTGCGCAAACTGATTAGCCAGGACGTTTAACTGCTGATTTACTTATAAAAAGATTTGCTTCACTTTTTCTACGTTTAATCAATCCGTTCGAAACGGTCAAAACACCGTTAATTCTAACCTTATTCCACAATGAAAAATATTTAGGGAAATTCTCAATCGGTTCTTTATTGATTAGTCCTTTACATATTGAGGAACTTAAAAAATTGCCGTAACCGACATTAAAAATAAATGAGCATAAAGCGTCATACTGATTTTGTGTTAAAGTTAAATTGTGTTTAGTAATGAATTTATCCAAATTAACAGTTACGGTTTTAACATCTTGTTTTAAATAATAATCCGCCTGTTCTTCTGTGATTTTCATTCCCTTTGTGACTTTATGCGTATGACCATAACCAATAGTCCACATACCAGCTTGACATTGATACGATTCAAGTTTTAAACCTTCAAAAGTTTTAATTAAATTAAGTCCTTTACTGCTTATCCACATTTTCTACATCTCCAAAATGTTTAAGTATCAGTTCTTTCATTTTTTCAGTTCCTAAATATCCGACACATGAACCTATTGCGATTGCTACATTTTCGGGGATTGAATGAACTGCTTGAATACCGTAAAAAATCCCTACGGTCATTATTGAACACAATAAACTATCTAACAGTTTATCAATAAAAGAATTAGACTTTCGCCACAATCTAATCATTGATGTAAAAAAGGCTAAAACACTTCCGCAAAAAAGCTGATGTGCCTCAATAAATTTTTCGATTAAATCAAACATATAAAAAAACACCCCTAACTACAAAAATTATAAAAATTAAATTTTACATTTCAATAGTTAGGGGTGTCAAAAGCAAGTAAATAAACACTCACATGCTTTTTGCTTTTTCTACATACCCAATCAACCGTTCAATCCATTTAATCTTAATTGCTGATTGTTTAACCGCTTCCGGTATTTTATCGTAATTTGCGTAATACTCTTTGTACCTTTCAAATTTCAAATTTTCTTCCGTGTACCACTTTCTTAATTTATCTAAATCTTTCTCAATTTGATTCATTCTTTATTACCTACTCAAAATCATCATCAGTCCAACCAGTGATAATATCATCACAATATCTATCGTATTCATCACTGTAATAATCGGTTAAATCTTCATACATTTTATCTGCATTACCTTTATAAATTTTGTAGAAAATAAAATCATAAAGGTCATTTTCTGTGATTTCGCCACATACAAAATTTTCCTTTGTTTCAATAGAATTTCTAAAAGCATCTATTTTTTTATTAAACTCTAAATTATTCATTTTTGTTTTCCAGCACATTCTTACTCAAAATTTTGTGAATTTTTAAATTACTGCACGTCATTACATTATCAGATACATGCTTTAATTCAACGCATTTTAATATGTATTCAGTCTTTAATTCTTGCTTTTCGTGTTTATAATTAACACACATGATTGTTAATTCCAAAAAAGCAATTATTAACAAAATGTATGCAAGTGCGTTCATTCTTCTAAACCACCTCTAATTGTTATATACGTTTATTTCCTATTGCATTAAAAGCCATATCGAATGTCGTTAATTCAATATCCGTTTCCGTTTGGTCAGTAATATCAATATCTAACAAACTAGGCATAAGATTTATTGCTTTTTCTACTCCGTATTCGGCTATGTTTTCATTTAATTTTTTAATATACGCTTTAGATCTTGTAATAAGCCTATAACTGTGTTTTTGAAAAAAATCTGACCATCTTTTGTTTTTTACAGTCTTAGGTAACTTTTCCATATTATCACGGTATTTATAAAAATAATGTTTCCTATAAACACTATAAATAGCTTTATACTGTTTGTCTTTGTAATGTTGGTTTCCGTATGATGTATCAAATTTTTGTACAAGTTTTTCAGAAAAATAACATCCCCAGTTTAGCGTTGCATAATCAATCGCATTAACGGGGTCCTGCCCTAATAAAACAAATAGCGATTTAAACTGATTATTACATGTATATAAACCTACACATCTTTCTACGACGTGTTTCAATCCGTAACTTGTTCTACCTGTTCTACCGTTTTTTCTGTTTGTACTCCCTAATCGCGATACAAAATCAACAATAAAAGCTATTTCCACATCCGGTAAATCGGTTATTAACTCATCATCAATAACTTCTCCCTTTTCGTCTAACGTTACCGGATAACCATAATCACTATTTTTTATTGTATAAGTTCTTTCCATTATTCTAATTCCTCAAAATATCCATATCCCTTAACACATCATCGTTAATACTTTTTAACAATGATAACAATCCTAAAGACAAACCATACTTGCGATACTCTTCTTTTTTATCCACGGCAGAACGCATTTTCATTTCTAAAAAGCGATAACATTCATCAATAATTTTATTCTGCGATTTTAAATCACTGATTAAATTACTTTCTGTCATACTCTGTCTCTATAATGTCATTATTCAATCCCTGCAAACCAGCTAATAAAGTTATTGTAGTTAGAATTACATTAAACTGTTCTGATTTTTCCGGAACTTTTTTGATGCTCTCACGCCAAAACTCACAACAATACTCTATCTGTTCATTCTGATTTTTGAGGTATGCTATGTAATCTTCGCTAAATTTACTCATTTTTATTCCTTATCTGTAAAATTAAAAATTACTCTATTCTCTTTTGGCTCATACACAAAAGTAAATAAATCATATTGTTTTGTGTATTCTTTTAACTTTTCATAATAACAACTTCTTTGTTCGTTACCATCAGCAATAGTCGCAACATCAAGTTGTTTTCTTTCACCCTTGTTGTTACTGTAAATTAAAGCAACTTTAAACGGTGTGTCGATAACAAAAAACATAAATTTAATTTTATCGTTCATTCTTCTACTCCAAAAGGAACCCATTTGCCTAATGTATTTTGATACTCATATTCATTAAACAATTCATCAAGAGAGTATGGTATATTTCCTATGTGGACATATTGATAATGAACTTCTTTATCATCCACATAGCCATTCAGAATTAAATACCGTTCTACTGCATCGGCTTTTCTTCTATGTCTAATAGGTTGTCCGACTATGAATTTGTTAAAAAATTCCTTAAAGGTATATGGTCTAAATTTCTTTTCTTTTTTAGGCTCAACATTAGCTAAAGGTAAGAAATACTCATACCAAAATCTTCCATCACCACAAAATCTTTTTATGTATCCTTCCCTCAATTCGAGATCAGTTAATACCCTTAATTCAGCATTTTTTAAATTTTCAAAATCTTGTGAATCATTACTAAAAATTCCGTTTTGCCCTATATATACTTGAGCTAACATCGCATTAACTGGGGAATAAATCTCTAAAGGATTAATAATTCTATCATCTAATTTCATTCTTCAACTCCAAACGGTTTAAAACCTTCTGTATAATGTTTCCGCACTCATAACAACCTCTCTACATTCTTACTAAAAAATTCAGTAAATTCTTCAAGGTTATCCATTATCACATCATCATCGTTTAATTCAAAAACAAAATCCTGTTTAAAGCCATAATCATATTCTAAGTTGTTTTCTAAATGCTCTCTTATTTGTTCGTCAGTCCACTGATAATTATGTTGTTTACGAAAAGCGGTTTTATACTCATTAAAAATCTTGTCGTAATATTCTTTGTCTTCTTCCTCTATTCGATCTAAAAGAAACATATTAACCTCACTCATTTTGATTATTCTTCAAATATATTTTCACCGTACTCTTTAAAACCGTATGATTTTCTAAGAGTTTCCTTTAATATTTCTCTTAATGGTTCTTCAAATTTTTCTTCTAGTTTAAAATATACTAGAGTATAAAAATCTAATGCACATCTTCTACCGTTTACATACCAATGCTCATATTTATCCCCATAAGGATCGTATTCAATTTCATACTCTTTAAATCCATTTTCTGACAGAATCTCTAATTTAATTCTTAAATGTTTATCCGCCCAGCCGGTGAAATCTGGGATAGCATAAACTATAAAATAATCACCATTTTCGTTTTCTCCGTAAGCTTCAAATTGTCTGCGATTTTCATTGTAATAATCACTAGCAAGATTACCTTTTCCGATTAAAGCCAATCTATTGTTATTGTTTATATCGTTTGCTTGAATTAAATTCATTTTAAAATCCTCTTTGTTCTTTGTTGTGTATGTATATAGTTTACAATATGTTATTATGTAATAATGTGATGTAGATCACATTTTTAATTATTCCCCACAAATTGTAATTTTAACGTATGATTTATCTGCATCAAAAAATCTTTCCACACTAGTAAATTTATTAACGATGCGATCATCAGTCCAAACTTTACTTCCTGTCAAACTATCCAACAAACACTTAATGCCATTGTCAATATCTCTCCATTTCTGCTTTTGAGTAATCAGATTTTTTGCAAAATGAAATTCAATATCACAATTAACATTCTTACTGAAGATAACAGATCCGAGTGTTTGTTTAAAAATTATCGGTTGCACTTTCAAAACATACGCTTTTGCTTTATCACTTTTCCTTAAAAAGCATCTCCCGGTTGCACGATTATATGTAGGTTTGTAGTAATCATTTACTGACAACGGCATAGGTAATTCAAACACTAATTTTTTCATTTTAAAATCTCTCTTAACAACGGTATCAGTTTTTCAGACATTTTGTTTCTTTTACAAAAATCAAACAATGAATGATACATAATACCGTCATATTCAAACTGTTTAACTTTGGTCGTTAAAATCCGCTTTAAATCCCACTTCAAACGTTTTCTGGAATAATACGTTTTTAGTGGAATATTATATACTTTCAACATTTCAGACAAATTGTGATATTCATTACCTTGATAGTCTGTATATTTAACTTTGTTTGAATATTTAGCAACAATCAACTCCGTTTTTTCTCCGGCTTTATAGTGTTTGTAAAAGGTAGAAAATTTTACAGAAAAATAATCTGCACATTTTCTAATGCTTTTAAACTCTATGCCATTAACTGTGATTTGCTGATTCTTCATTTATTTTGTCTAACAGATCTTCCACTTGTTCAATAAGGTTAATAATCTCATTTAATTGACGTTTAATGTTTTTATTACTGATTAAATCGTACAATCCCATGAGATTTAACTTACTGACACAAATATCGTTGGTAATATCTTCAATTTCTGAATTAACATCAAGCATTAAAACGGTATATCCTCTTCCGCATTTTCAGTTTGTTGCGCACCTTGTATTTCAAATGGACTTACTGACTGTGACTGCTGAACATTCTGCGGTGCAAATTTCTGTCTTGTTTCTTCTTGCGCTTGTCTTTCTTGCTGAATTTCACTTGTTATCTTTTTAGCAAGTTCAAACGATTTTTTCCAATCTGTAAATTCAAGTGCCTTATTGTGCACTTCTTCTAAACTTGCACCATTCGGATAGAAAAAATGAACTGCTTTAAAAATCGGTATGTCTTTTGTGGACTGACATACATATGCAAGTGTTACGACAACCTCTCCGGTAATATTGCTGATAACCGTATAGTTATTACCGTTAGATATAATCTCTTTCTCAATGCTTTCAAGTTTTCCGGTTGTAATCAACAATAACTGTTGCGCCAACATAGAATTAGAATCGGCACCGATATAAAAACTAACTTTTGTACCCTTCTGCACATTGACCATTGTTACATTCCACTGTAACCCGAACTTACCTTCACTCTGAAAAACAGACACGATTTTTCCCTTATACGCATAAGGTTGTTTTTCAAGTAATTTGAAATTGTTTAAATCAATCTTTTCAAATTTCTGTACTGCATTGTAATCGTTACAACCGCTATAATTGTTATATTGCATAAGTTTTACTCCTATCTTAAAAATTCACTTCCGCTATCAGTTACAATTACAACTCCTTTAGGAACTGTAATGTTGTTTTCTTTGATAAAATTTTCACCGTAAAATACGTTCTGAATAACATATTTTTCCATAAACCATTTTTTTACATTTTCAGACTTGCCGTTAAAAATTGCATCTGTCATTTTCCGCCAACCGCAAATCTTGATTAACCTTGATATTTCTGGATTCAGAAATAAATATTTCTGATCTCTGCCATATAAATAAATCGCATTTATCATGCCTTGTATAATGCTTTTCTTTACCGCTAACTGTAAACAGTCATTTTCATTTTGTTTTTCAAACTTGTTCATATCCTAAAATCCTATAAAGTTGCCGTTATCATCAAAATCCCTAATTTCAACTGGTTGTGATACTGCTATCTGGTCTGTTTTCAACCATGTAACTATTGCCGACTTCCAACTTTTCATTTTGTTTTTACCAACAAACCAACCTTTTGAGTTGTAAAAATTCCACCACTTCACCGCCGTTTCATGTGAAAATGTACGGTCTTTCGTTTTTTCAAAAAACGCTTGTTCAACTTCCTCAATAGTTGGAGGAACAAAATTTGTCCTTTTCTCTGTTTTTTCAACTTCAACACTTTCTTGCTTTTCTGTTATTTCAACTTTTTGTTCATTCTGCAACTGTTGTACATTCTGCAACTGTTCATTTTTCTTTACCGCAACAACTGACGGTAACTGAATATGCGTTTTGTCATACAGTATATCCAAATTCAGTGAATATCCCTGTCCTTGTTTTTCAACAAACCCCTTTTCCATAAGCGACTGAATAACACTGTAAAAAGTGCGTCTAGGCATAGGTATTTCAACACATGTAAAATAATCAGTATCGCAACCTACAACAACCTTAATCAACACAAATATTTCACTTGTAGATAGTTCGTCTAAATTACAGATTCTGTCTGCAAGTTCTATTTGGTTTAGCGCTTCATCAAGCATCCGTTTATAAATCTTCATCACGTATTCCTAATTTCTTAAAAGTTATTTTGTTTAATCTCATAAGGTTAATTAAAACCTTATAAGGCAAGTAATGATAATTGTACATACACATCGTTTTTTGTGATACCGGTTTACCCGTTCTCTTATTCCAGAAAAGTTCATTTGTTTTAATCTGATTCTGTAATACCTCTAGTTTGATATTTGCTCTGTCTGCAATATCTTGTAATGTAATTCTCTTCATTGTTCAACCCCTTTGTTTATATCGTTTACGCAATATATCATATTACAATTTTGGTAAAAGGCAAAATACTTTTTTGGTAATTTTTCAAATAACTTTCAAAACTGTGATTCAACCCACAATCTGAATTTTGATTTAAACATGAATTTTAATAATCAAGCTTGTAATGATAGATTTTTATTGTAACAGACAGATTACAATGCCGTTTTTACGCACGTACATTGATTTTAAGGTACGTTCTAGCGTTTAGGTAACTCAATATATTACCCACACAATAAAATGCGTTAAAACGCTTATACGTGAGTGTTTTAAAAAATCGCATTATTTAATCGCAACTGTTCGGAAAAAGCGAACACTTCAAATCACCTCGAACCGGATTTCAAGTTCTCCGACAGTCCTCGATTCATGCACCAGCAACAAATTCATTTCCTGTTGGCTAGAAGATCTGATTTTTCATTTTTCGAACTCTCCTTAATTTTTCTGCCAACCGCAAAAAATCAAATGTGCAAAATTTGTATTTCTGCAACGAATAAGAAAAGAAAAACAAAAACAAAAAAGAAAAAAGAAAAAAGAAAAGAACCAAAAGAAAAAATAAAAAAAAAAAAAAAAAAAAAAAAGAAAATAAATATATTAAAAAAAAAAAAATAGAAAAAAAATATTAAAAATTATTTTTTATTTTTTATTTTTATAAATTATATATATTATATTTATATTATTAATATATTAATATATATAGCGTTTTGTTCATTTTTTGACCAGTAGTAAACACCAAATTTTTGATTTCAGTGTGCATGGTTTTAGCAAAATTGTTAAAACCTTGCACACCATCGAGTGCATACTTTTTGCAAAATTGTTAAAACCTTGCACTCTTGATTATTTTTTGTACATCACTAAATTTAACCTAAACTGTTAAAATTCTCTGTTTTTCCTTTACCTTTATAATCAATTTGATTAACTTCACATTTTTACGATTATGGTTAAAAATATTGCTTGATTTGACAATTTTTTATGTGTATTATGAACACATCAAACAACAAACAGAGGGTATCAATATGACATATGAACAATGGCTAAAGAAAAGAAAAGAACAACAAATGATTAAAACAGTTTTGAATTTTCTTGGATGGTGCGTTGCAGTAATTACGATTCTGGCATTATGTACAGTTGCATTATGCAAGGCTTTAAACACTCCGGAAGTGGAAATAAGCTACTCCACAAAACAATGTGTACGTGTAGTTTACATGGATGGAACAATTACAGATTGTTCTAAATTACCCGAAAAATACGACAGGGTATGGGTGAAGTAAAATGATTAAAAAAAAGGTAAAAGACCATTTAGGTAACGAGTTTGAATCGTATGCACAAATGTTTAAATTTTACGGTGTGAATTACAATACCGGATTGTGGAGACTGCAAAACGGTATGACAATTAAAGACACACTGACAAAACCCGTTACAAGGAATTGTATTCCGGCAAAAGACCATTTAGGAAATGAATTTCCTTCAATATCTGCTATGTTTAGACATTACAATATTGAAGTTTGTTATGGTTTTTCAAGAATGAATATGTTTTCAATTAAGGAAATATTAACAAATTCGTACCTCAAAAGACCGTTTACTAATGCTAAAAAATGCACCGATTTTAAAGGCAAAGAATACGATAGTATCAGTGATATGTGCAGACATTACGGTATTTCTGTGACAACATTCTGCCAACGTTTCAATATCTATCATTGGTCGCTAAAAGATTCGCTGACTAAAAAATCTCGCACCTATGGTTGTATTGACCATTTAGGTAATAAATTCAAAAGTGTAACTGAAATGTGCGAATTTTGGAAAATACCCCGTTCACGTTTTTGTGATAGGTATTTTACGTATAAATGGGATATTGAGAGGGCTTTGACACAACCTTTAGGGCATTTAGGGAAAAAGAAATGCAAAAAGATATTGAAGTAAAACTTGATAGAATCTTTGAGAGACTTGTTGATTTAATACCTAGAATTAACAAGGCAGAAGATTACATCAGTTCGCTAAAGTCTAGGGTTAAAGACTTGGAAAACAGAAAACCGGAAGTAGTAAACATAAGTAATCACGAAGTTAAAAAGACAGATATAAAAGACTTGGAACAAACTTGTAAATTACTTGTAAAAAACTTGGAAATTATTGAAAACCGGATAGCAACAATTTCAAAAAACCTTTCTGTTTTAGCTACTGCAAGCTTAACGGAACAAAAGGTGTTAAATATGATTGATAACAGAATCAGATTATTTAATAAAGGGAAAATTAAATGAGAGCATTACGAATTAAAGGTAAATTCTACACATCACTAACAATGGCATGTGATTTAAACGGAATATGTCATACAACCGTTTATAGCAGAATGAAAAAATATAAAATCTCGATGACAAAAGCATTAGAGAGTATTATTGATAACAAAAACAAAAGGCTATTAGACCATAAAGGCAATGAGTTTAAATCATATACTGAAATGGCTGAATATTGGAATATTAAGGCTTGTACCTTATTAACAAGGTTAAAAAGGAATTGGGATTTAAAAAAGGCATTAACAAAACCAGTGCAACATAAAACAAGGAATAATAAAAATGAATCATAAACAACTGCTAGAAGCGCATAACGAATATCTGAATAAGAATAAACAACTTTTAGAAGCGCATAACGAATATCTGAATAAGATTGATACTAAAACAACCGACTATGACGATTGGCACAAAAGACGTTATCACGGTTTAGGTGGTTCCGATATTGGCACGGTTTTAGGATTAAATAAATACAAGTCTGTATATCAATTATGGCTTGAAAAAACATGCAGAGCAGAGCCAGCTAAAATGAACAATAAAATGTACTTTGGTCACGTTTTAGAATCGACTATTGCTGATGAATTTGCAAAAGCTACCGGATATAAAGTACGTGTTTCAAACAAGCATTACAAGGCTAAATACAAGCCATGGTTAATCGGTAACATTGACAGACTGATAACCACATCAGATAAAGAAAAGGCAATACTGGAATGTAAGAATTGCAGTAACAATTCATCGTTCAATGACGGTTATATATATCGTGAGGGCAGTTTTTATCACGGTGCAAAATGTACAAGGGATTCAGTACCGCTAACATACTACTGCCAATGTCAACATTACATGTACATAACCGGAATACATAAATGTTATCTGGCATGTTTAATTGACGGTAGCGATTTTAGAATTTATGAAATAGTCTACAATTTAAATGATGTGCAACAAATAGTGAGTAAAGCAACCTATTTTTGGTTTAACAATGTAATTGCCGATACAGAGCCTAGTAAAATCTTAACTGACTTTGACAATACAACTGACAGAGTGCAATCACAATGCTTAGATACCAATAATGAAATTATTGCTAAAAATTTAATTGCCGAATATATAGGTGTTTCTGCTGAAATTAAAAAGATGGAAAAACATCAAGAGGAAATCAAAACAAACCTTTTAAAATTAGTTAATACTGATGTTAAAGAAGTTTGTGATAATCAAAGTAATGTACTGTTTACAATCACATCACAATGCAGACATAATTTTGATAAAGAAAAATTCAAAAAGGAACATGCCGATTTATATCCGCAATACATAAAAGAATCTTACACTAAACCTAGTATCTCAATTAAAGGAATGTAAATTATGAACAATACAAAAACACAAACAACTATGCCTACTGAATTTGTTAAAATCTCAAATGAATTGAGCAAGAAATTTGAAATGGGTTTTTCTGCTGAAATGCTTTATAGCAAGGTTGCAGAAAAGATAACGGCTAATGCAAGGCAAGGTGCCGTTGTTTCTCCAAACGATGTGTACTCATTCATGCTAGAGTGTAAAACACTCAATTTAAACCCCCTCGCTAAACACATATACGGCTTCCTAAACGGTGGTAAGGTATGTACCATTGTTAGTATCGACGGATGGCGCGAAATAGCTAACAGAGAGCCTAATTATGACGGATATGAGTTCATTTACGGTGATATGGCAGTTAAAACACTTGCTTACGATAGTTCATCGTACATTTCCGGTCAAAAGGTTCCTAAATCAGTTACGGTAGAGCGCAAAGTGTGCGAATGGATAGAATGTAAAATTTTTCTTAAAAACCGTTCGAGACCTGTTACATTCAGAACTTATTTTGAGGAAGCATTTAGACCATCGCAACCTTGGGCGTGTCAACCTATACAGATGTTACAGAACAAAGCACTTGTAAACGCTATTAAAAACGCATTTTCGATTAGTGCCTATACAGAGGATGATAGAGAGTTTATTGAACAACCTATACAACCTATGTATGAAATTCAGAAACAGACATCACCTAAATTTGAAATTCAATCACCGACTGAAAATACATCAGATACCGGATTTTTAGATATTGAACAACCGGATTTTTAAGTTATAATAATAGCGTTTCTTCTCAAAAAGTGAATAAAAATACCTACTCAAAAAGAACTGTTTATACAGTTCTTTTTTTATTATGTGACCATTATCTATTTTAATCTGATTAAATTACTTGTAATTATTACTTAATTGATTATAATACATATAATAAAGGGTTTAAAATGGTCGGTTTATATGATAAAGAAAATAGAAACATTGGAACAATTATTACGGGTAGGTGATTCCGTAAGGGATTTTTTCGCCTATATTTACAATTCCAGAGGTATTACAAGGGATGATCTTTTGGGAAAATTAGGCTGGACTAATAACGCACTTGCGACACGTTTAAAAGGTGGTTCAATTAAGGAAACAGACATTGAACATATCGCCAGGGCATTGAACTTAACTGATAATGAACTGTTAGCTTTTATAAATTTTTTGTGATTTACGTCATATAATTTTTACAAGTCATACATTATCATAATTAGCGTGACATTTGTTTATACTCCTTAATATAAATAAAAAAGCCTATACCGTTTCGATATAGGCTTTTTTGTTTGTCTCAATCATATCAATAATGATTATAACTTATATTTGATCATCCGCAAACACTCTAGCATCATAATTGATTGCAGTAACAGAACACTTTTTATCGCTAGGTTTAATTGATGTTACCCAGTACTTCTCAATCTTTCCGATTGCGTAATGCAATAAATCTAATTGAACATTAGTGCGTAAATTAAAATCTAATTCACTTAATAATTGAACATGAGTGTTATCAATATATGTGCAATTTATCTGTTGAACAGTTCCATCATACCGTCTAATGTAAATTAAACTCACATCGCTAGGTACAGTATCAGACAATTCACAAATTAAAGTATTACTGTCATAATTGATTATATAGCCACTGTAAGCGTTTAAATCTTGAGGTAATGCTACCGCTATCAGACTGCCATAATTACAATTCAGAGCGTCAAATTCACAATCAAAATCAATTTGCTTGCGCTGATACATAACTTCACGTAAACGTCTGGCACCTAGTTTAATCGCCTTGTTTACATCAGTAACGGCTAATACTTCCACTTTTTCAGTATTGAGTGAATTTTGATAATTGTAAATTTCTGATTCATTTGTAGATTTATCAATATCAACATATATTTCATCCTGTTTCCAGTTTGACGGATTCATGTATGTAATGTCTGCTTCGTCATTGTCTGTCGGTGTGATGAAATTGTACGTTATTTTCGGCTCTCCGGTCATATTGTTTGCAGTAAACATTTGCTCTATGTATGCGTTTTCACTTCTGTATGTACCTTTGATTTTATTGCCGTCAATTATAGGCTCTGTATAGCCTACTTGCATACACTGTTTGATTGCTTCTAATACCGTCGTACTTTTATCAAAACGATAGTCAAAATTAAGTCCGGCAGTATTCCACATTTGGTCTAACTGCATCAAATTTTGTTCGTCATAAATCTTGCCAAACTTTGAATGTTCACATATGTATTTAATAGGTGCTGACAAAGAACGATTGATTTCTTTATCTTCTCCGGTAGTTGCTGACTGATTTGCTACTGTAATAGTTTTTTGTGTCGGATATTGAATTGACAATTTACCTATATACCAAGTCCAAACATAACCGCCCGAACTATACGTACTGCCTTTCATAAACCCTATGTATTGACCAAAATGAATAGCTACTTGCGGATAATCATCGGCTGTTATGTTAAATATAAGCCTTCCGCCTTGACTTCCATCTTCTCTAGTTTCATGCGGATTTATCCATACTTTAATGTATGCTCTAGTGTGTTCAATTCTTATTAAATGTGCGCTGTCACCGCCTTGACTACTGAAAAATGCTTCTTCTATTAGATATGATGTTATTCGTGTGCCTAAACCGTTTCCACCGCCATAAACAGGTGCATAAAGTCTGTATTCATAATAAATGACACCATCGCTTGATTTGTATTTATCAAACAAACATAAACAAAATCCGTTATACGTTCTACCTAGATTTGTACGTGTTGAATAATTGTTTGCTTCAAACCAAAACTGTAAATTTCCTTTTTGTGCAGTATTTAGGCTTGGTCTGAAACAGTAATCCCTGTTTTCATTGATGTAAAAACTATCCTTATCAATAGTATAACCGATAGACAAATCACTGACCACTTGCTGATATTGAATAATAGTTGCTTCCCTTGAATTGATTAACCGTTCATTTGTAAACCAAACAGTAGCACCGCTAGGAGACCAACCTGTTTGATCATTCTCTCCGTTATCTCTCCAATTCTGCATTTTAATGTATCTGCGATAATATCCTTCATTGTTTATCCACATGAAATTTTTTGGAATTTCCCAGTATGCCGGATACCATGAATTAGCCATGATTAAATCGTACATCTCTTGCGCTGAATAGTTAAAGCTATCAAAACCATTAACAACTACATCTTGATATGTGGTTGTTTTAACATCATTCAGATTTGCTAAACGTCTAGTCCATAATGTACTGATTTGATTGTCACTTAATTCTGCAAGGCTTTCACTTCCCCTAACGGTAATTGCAATAACGGTAACATCGGGATAATGCGTATCTTCTGAAATTAAACATTTTAACCCGTTCCACAAAAAAGTTTGAACGTCTTGACTGTCACTTGAATAACTTGATAGATTTGTCACCCTAAATTCGTAAGCGTTTAAATCATTACCAACGTCAATAGATATTGTCTCACCAAAAGCGTCAGGACTGTTTTTAGTATAGACTTTAGTCATGCTCTGCGGTGTGTCTGTACTTCCGGCAATTTTCCACTCTAACAAAATTGTTGCCGTTCTGTTTTCATAATCTCCCTCATCGCTCAAATGATACAGACCGCTAGGAAATGAAAAATCTACTTCATAATATCGACTTGTTGCACCAATAGGGCATGCTCGATAATATCCGGCAACATTTGATTTTGCATTTGATAATGTACTTGCCGTTTCGACTAATTCAATCTCTGCGGAAC
>Ga0326514_10000906_pt1 | contig 19530 bp, 25 predicted proteins | sample 3_2548_0518_D_FD_203653 | JGI IMG/M metagenome (GOLD analysis project Ga0326514, IMG submission 203653) | Bovine rumen microbial communities from UC Davis, California, United States - 3_2548_0518 | ecosystem: Host-associated > Mammals > Digestive system > Stomach > Rumen | place: USA... | reverse complement strand
ACTTCACGTTTAGACATAATTCGACTTTGTGAATATGCTATAATTCGCAATAGTAAACGAGGTGTATGCAGTGAAAAGTTTTGAATATATTGCCGATATTTGGCTTAAAAGCGAGCTTTTCGGCAAACAATACTCTTATAGAAAAGGGTTAGAAAAAGATGTTGAACATCTTGTAGCATACTTTGGAAATAGAAATTGTGAGGATATCAAAGGAATGGACGTTGATCGTTTTATTCAATATGAATCTGAACACTTAAATCCAAACACAGGAAAACCCTTTTCAAAGCGACTAATGAAGGCTCATTTATCAGCTGGCTTAAATATTTATGAATACGCATTAGAGAATGAGCTGATAGATTGTCGCAACCCATTTATAAGAAAAAAGAAAAAAATCCCCAAAAGCGCTCCGGTACAGCAACGTACTCCTATAGATAAGGATCAAAAGGATTTGGTTTGCAGAGTATATCATAGGGCGCAGATTGCAGCTATTATAATGTTATACTGCGGATTAAGACGCGGTGAGATCATTCCGCTTGAATGGACTGACATAGATTTCATTAATAAAAAAATAGCTGTTACAAAATCCGTTGAAAGAGTTGACGGTAATAATTTTCAAGTAAAAGCTCATACGAAGAATGGTAAAGACAGATACATATCTATTCCCGATAATATTATTTCACTTTTAAAACTGGGAAAATTTCAATCAAAAGGAAACAAACTAATATTTCCACAAAAATGTGGTAAGATGCACACTATTTCTTCTTGGCAATCAACTTGGGAAAGCTATCAAAAAATGCTGAATTACGAGTTTTATTGTCAAGAAATGAAAAAGTTAGGTCGTGTACCAAAAGATTATCATGCTCCGACCGGCATTCCACAGTTGTTGCAACACTTCACTCCTCATCAATTAAGACACACATACTGCACAATGCTTTATCACGCAGGTATAGACGCATTAAGAGCATCAAAGCTCATGGGTCATTCAAATGTACAGATTACTTTAGATATTTACACACATCTTGAACAGAAATATAAAACTATTGATATTACACCATTTAATGATTATGTAAGGAATGATATTACAAGTTTGGTAATTCCAATCAGAAATATAGTTTAACCGATTGCTTGTTTTCTTGTAGTCGGTTAATTTTTTATATATTACATTGGACAATTTGTCCATCAAACCGTTGAATCAAAGGCTATCCGAAATCTTTTTCAATCGGATAGCCTTAGTTTTTTGAAAGGATTAGATTAAATGGAAAAGAACAAAAAACCAACGATCATCTGCATTGCCAATGAAAAAGGCGGTGTGGCGAAAACAACCTCGGCTATCAACATCGCGGCAGGACTATCTGTCAAAGGGAAAAACGTGCTGCTTGTGGACATTGACAGCCAAACTCATTTGACAAATTGGCTTGACTTCACCTTTGACGGCAAGCCGACGATTGCGGAGCTGATTTATCAGACGGTAGCACAGTTCCCTATCAATCATGCCGACTTCATCCGGCACAACGAGAAACTCAACCTCGATTATATTCCCGCGACGCCGATGCTCGCGGGAGCCGTCACAACACTTCACGCCGATCAAACGGACGAAACGACGGTGTTTACCCGTATTTTCTCCGACGTTTTCTTTACCGAATACGACTACATAATTATAGATTGCTGTCCGTCGCTTGACCTCCGTATTACCAACGCGGTTATCTGCTCTGATATTCTGCTGATTACGGTGCAGGCTGATCCGATTCCCTATCAGGGAACCGATAAGATGCTTAAAACCCTGCTTCGTATGAAGCCGACAGCCAATATCGGCGAGGACGTGCTGATATTGCCGACAATGGCAATGAATATTCAGGTCAGCAAGGCGGTGTTGGAAGCGATTTACGCAAGCTATGGCAATATGGTTCTTCCGGCGATACCGTTCAGAGCTTCGGTAAAAAATTCCTCTGCCGAGAAAACTGTGTTAGTTAAAAGACGCTCTGACGATGTAGGCAAAGCTTATATGAATGTCGTAGATGCGTTGATTGGAGGTGAACATAATGGCTGAGATTGAAAGAAAGTATAAATGTAACTGCAAGGAAGTGAGTATTACCCATAACGGCAGCTCCTATCTTGTAATTTGCGGCAAGCACATTAACGGCGCTTACTGTGCCTTTCCAAAGTTGAATATTGCCGTAGAGTTATCAGGTTATGACGGTGATTATGGCTATAACGAAAAGAAACTGCGCCTTGCCTTTACCGACAAAGAGGATTGCTTAGGCAATGATCCGGAAACCTTATGCGCACTCGCACATTCTATAACCAACATAATTCGGGAACTTCCTGATGTATTGCCGTTTTAATGAGGGGGTGTAACTATGCCGAGATTTAATATCAAGGCGCAGGCTATTCCGACGGTAGCAAGTGCCTATGCCGATGTAATCGGTACTACCGACAATCAAATTGTCGAAATCAAAAATGATCTGATTATCGAGGATAACAACCAACGATTCAAAATTCACGATGAAACCATAGAACAACTCGCAGAACGCATTGCAAAGGATGGACAGTTAAGCCCCTGTATTGTTGCTCCGCTTCTCAATGGTAAATATGAGCTTATCGACGGCAGACACCGCCGCAGAGCAGTTATCAAGGCAGGATTGCCAACTACAAAATGTATCATAAAAACGAACCTGTCAGATAAAGAAAAGCAAACTATTCGATTGACAAGCAACCTGATACGCAACAACGACTATCTTCCCTCTGAGCTGGCATACGCCTACAAGGAGCTTGCTGAATTGGAGGATATGAAAACCATATCAGAAGAAACCAATCTCAGTAAAAAGAAGATATATCGATATATCAGGCTGACCTACTTGATTGAGCCGTTTCTAAACAGAGTTGACAACGGGACGATTCCCGTGATTGCGGCTGTAGAGCTGTCTTATCTCACGGAACAACAGCAAAAATCGCTGTTTCAATTCCTGCTGAACCATTCTGATTGTAAAATCAATACGGTGAACGCACGGCAAATCAAAGAGAATCCGGACGATTTGGAAGCGGTGTTTTACGGAAAAACAGCCGATTCCGAATTGTATAAGGAGCTTGCGAATAAGGCGTTGAAACCGTATCGGCAAAATCAGGATACTGAAAAAGTGGACAAATTGTCCACGAGCGTGACGCTCGACCCAATTCGCGAACCCGATGTTAGTAATAACGGTGACAGTTATTCCCGCGCTAAAACTCAAGGGATGGACAAATTGTCCACTCCGGAAGGAAAAACCGTTGAGACGCAGGATACTCGCTCACCTGTAAACAGGTCTGCGGCTGTCAGAAATCCATCAGAGCTTATGTATCAGAACGCGGAAGGCAACGTCTTACCGATTGCCGATATTGAGCTGAAAACCCTTCTAATCATCTGTGAAGCTGTGATTGAGAAAACGCACATTGATTATTACATCTTCCGCCGCGCTTATGATTCAAGAGAAATACTGATTCATTGGAACGATGAATACATCAAGGTTTCCGACAGCAGTTGCGGAAAGGTTAAGGGCAAGGTCGTTGTTATGGAGTGGAACGCAGCTAAGCATATGTTCCGTATCGTCGTCAACGGCAAAGACTACATCATGCTTCACAAAACGCTCGAACAGGTCTTGCGGAGATACATCAGAGAACAATATACACTTGACCGTATTCAGTCGGTCATAAAGGAGAAACACTAAACCATGAAACTTGAAATCATTGACAGAAATTATGAATTACATCACGCCTTTGAGGAAACCGCCAAGAGCGTTGAAGCCGAAATAAACGCAAACCGCAGGAAAGACATTACCCGTCGCTTTTCCGTTACAATGGGATTCATCGTGACGATTTGCTCCGCGCTGACGATTGGTGCAGCGATATTCCTGCCCCCTATCGTCAAATGGTGGGCGTTAATTTTCAGCTTTCTATGCGTTCTTGCCTACGCTTTGATTTTTGCTTTTGTCGATATTGCTCCGAAAAAGGATATTGATGCTGCAATCAATAAAGCTGAACACGAACAGCACGGCGATGTTTTTGACATTATTCAGGAGATAGTGACACGGAATATTAAATCTGTGGAAGTCAGCTCTATCTCAACAGAGGAAGCGATTACTACGCTTGAAATGTGCTTTGAGTGTCAGGAGGGCTACTTTGATATGCAGACATATTTCTTAAAGCCCGTTCTGCACATCACAAGAGATAAAAACCAAGCGGGAATCTTATCCGTCGATTTGAAATCAAACACGGCAACCTGTTATTACAAGGACGCTGTGACCTCAACGGAATTACTGGAGGTTCCCGAAAAAATCGTATGGAAAGGCAGATAAGCAATGCAAGTAACATCAACGCGCGTTCGTTTGCTTCGAGGGAAAGGGATTTATGCTATCGCGTCGGTGACGATTGATTATGAGCTAACGATCAACGACATCAAGGTTTTTCGTCAGGGAGCCGATTTCAACCTCCGGTTCCCCAACACGGAAAACGCGAAGCAAAACAATCAGTTTTCCATTCATGCCGACGAACATATCTATAAAGAAATCAAGGCTGCGGTTTTAAGGCAAATCGACAGCCTGTTATAGAAGCAAGAAATATTCGTGCAATGTATTGATTTCTTTGTGCAAATGCAGTATAATATAAATATACTTTATTAGGAGTTGATACTATGGCAGGCACTACTTCAAACATCAGCATCAGAATGGACGCAGACTTAAAAGCGGCTGCTGAAGCGTTGTATTCGGAGCTGGGAATGAATTTATCAACCGCTTTCAATATTTTCGTAAGACAATCACTTCGAGAGGGCGGCATTCCGTTCAAAATCACCACGGATGTTCCTAATCGCGAAACGATTGCCGCAATGTTGGAAGCAGAAAGGATTGCGGCTGATCCGTCGGTAAAAGGTTATTCCGACGTTGATGAACTGCTCGCGGAATTGAATTCATGAGTAAATACACGGTTAAAGCTACTTCGCAATTCCGAAAGGAATATAAACTGGCAAAGAAACGCGGCAAAAACACCAAGCTGCTCGATGATATTATCAGAAAGCTTGCCAACGGTGAGAAGCTGCCCGATAAAAACTACGACCATCCGTTATCAGGAAATTGGGAGGGACACCGTGAGTGTCACATACAGGCTGATTGGCTGTTGATTTATTATCTCAAGGATGACGTTTTGGTGCTAACCTTATCCCGAACAGGTACGCACAGTGATTTGTTCGGAAAATAGAAGATTATATATTTATGTCCTATGTTTTATCATAGGGCATTTTTATTTTTATTTTCAACGAAAAGGAGGAAAACCATGATCGAAACATTCAAAGACAGAACCACGGGAGAGATTTTTCAAAACCAAACGGTTTTGTGTGAGTTTTATGTATTCTGGCGCGAAGATATGCTGCGCGAGCAGGACAAAGCTCCCAACGTCGTCTGTGTTCTGACGGGCGACTGGTCGGGTATCCGTCTTGCTGACGATAAGCAGCGCATCAGGATTGAGCCGATTCGCTTTATTCTCCCCGAAGGAAACGAAGGTCGCACTTTGGAAGATTATCTTGCCGCCGAGGTTGAACTGCCCGATAATATCTCCGATTATGTTGATGAATCGCAAATCGAAAAGGTGCGGCGTGATGCATATACCCTTTACAAATACAAGGTGTTAGACCCGGCGTTTCTTGAAACGATACCCGTACCGCCGCTCGAACTGATACACCGCAAAGAGTTACACGATATTTTTTGATTAGAAAGGAAGATTACCATGAAAAAATTATTGATCCCCATTGCCGTTATCGCCTGTGCTTCGATTGCCGTTCTCTGCACAGCCTGTCAGCAGGAAAACACAGAAAGCGAAGCAACAACAGCTCCGTCGATTACCATTATCGCAACGGCTGATGAAAGCACAAAGGACGAAACCGCCACCATGCCGAAGATCACAGAGGAAAACGCCACAGAAACCACTTCCGCAGCTACGGCAGAAACCGAAGCGGAAGAAACGGAGGACGGCACTACCGCAACCTATCCCAACGGTATGCCTGTTGTCGCAGCTCCTGATGAAACTACCTATCTCGGATAGTGGTATCCTGTGAAAAATGAAAAAAAGAATCATAACCGCGTCGGCAGCACTATTTCTTCTTGTCGGAGCGGTTTTACTCATTGCTCCCCGAATTTCCAATCATATCGGAAAAGAAGAAGCTCATTCCGCGATTGAACAATTCGAGGAGCTAAAAGGCAGCATTGAGCATACTGTCCCAACACAAAGCTCAACCGATACGACAAAACCAACTGATGAACCAACCGCCGCGGCTCATCATTCGGAGGAACGGAGCATAGACGATTATCGTTCAGACGATGAAAGCTACTCAGCAGAATACCACATAGACGCTGACCGACTGTACCGTGACAGCGTTGCCTACAACGAAAAGCTGAAAACGGAGCAATACAATTTACTGATAAATGAAACCTCCTACCGTCAGGCTTCTCTGAATCTGTATGATTACGGTGTGCCGAATAACATCTACGGATATATTTCTGCTTCATCAATCGGAATGGAGTTACCTATTTATCTCGGTGCGACCGACGACAATATGGCGTTCGGCGCGGCGCATTTGACATACACCTCGCTCCCCATCGGCGGCGAGAGTACAAATTGCGTCTTGGCGGCACATACAGGATATATCGGCAGGGTGTTTTTCGATGATATACGGTATTTGCAAATCGGCGACGTTGTGACGATCACAAACTATTGGGACAAGCTGACCTATAAGGTTACAGACAAACAAATCTACAAAAAATACGAATCTTCAAATTGCTATATCACAGATAAAAAAGATTTACTGACATTGATTACTTGCGCCCACGGCGGCGCGGACAGATATTATGTAATGTGTGAAAGAGTGGACAATTTGTCCACTAAGTGAAAGGTGGGAAAACCATGCTAATCTTGGGAATATTCATAGGATTATTCGCCGGTGCATTTATGGGCGTGTTCCTGATGTCGCTGTTGTTTTATTCGCGCGCGCAGGAAGGAAGTGATAACGATGAAGAATCCCGAAACAACCATTCCGGCTAAGAAAAAAGCGGTACTGTTCTATAACAAAATCCCATTCCCGTTTTCGGAATACGCTTGTTATCATATCGATGCAACCTATATCGCTCTTTGCGAAGAAGCAGACAACGCCTGCGTACTCTGCCGCGTTCTGGACGAAAAGGAAATTCCTATGTTCGGAAAGGCGTTGCACAAGCTGATCATGCAGGAGCCGGACGGGTCACTGACAGAAGATCACGTCGTTATCATCAAGAGAGATCTTCACAATCTCAAAGAGGTAGACGTGATAATGGAAAAGCACAGAACAGATACACGCTTTTGTCGAAACACAAGCGTGTTTGAATATTAGATACTCGTTTTGATTTACAGACCAACAATATACAGGAGAAAAAGAAATGAAGAATAAGGTACTATCCATTATTGTAGCAATAGCGTTGACAATCAGCGTCTTAGCTATCACCACAGGCTCGGTATCAGCTGCAAGTAAGCCTAATCTGAGCATTGCCAATGTCAGTGGCGGTCAAAGGATTTCGTGGAGCAGCACAGGCGCTCAGAAATACTATCTTTACTTTGGCGTTTATGACTACAACTCACAAAAAGCCGAATGGCGCGTATATAGGGAGGTCAAAGGCACAACCTATACGATCAACTACAATTCCCTTCACGCGAGCGGTTGGAAACGATATGTCAATTACAAATCTACACCCAATCTCACATCGGGACAGGCGTATTGCTATCAGATTCACGCAGGCAAAATCAATGCAAGCGGTCGTCCGACGGACAGTAACTATTCAAAGGTCAAGAGCATGACGTATGTGGCTGTTCCGTTCCTGAATTGGACGATTGATAACGATAACCATGTCATTTTCGGCGCATACTCGCAGGGAGCGAATGACTATCAGTACAGGTACAGATACAACAGCGAAAGCACCTACTACTACGTCAGCAAGGTTCCCTATGCCGACTATGCTATCATTGACTACGATATACACGTCCGCTATGAAGCGCGTGCTTTGTATCGGACAGCAAACAACGGAACGGCGTACAGCGAATGGGCGCACGTCGTATTATAATGGACAAATTGTCCACCTTGATTTGGAGGTTTTTATAATGAAGAAAACAGTTATTCTCGCTATTATCGCAACACTCGTTGCTGCAACAATCACAGGCTGCGGCAATAAAAGCAATACCACTTCATCAAAAGCAACTGAGGACGAAGCAACATATGATTCGGTTTCCGTTGTAGAAACAATCGCTTCAACCGAACAGAATGATACAACTGTTGTGCCGTCAAGCACAGCAACAACAGAAACAACAGAAACAACTCAGCCTACTACTGTCAAGCCGAAAACAAGCAGCAGTTCCTCAAGCTCAAAGCCCGAACAAAGCAGCGCGTCGCAATCAAGCAACAGTAGGTCTGATGACCAAACGTCATCAGGCGGCAGTTCTTCGTCACAATCGAGCAGCCCAAGCCAATCCCATTCGGGAAGACAAAGTTCTCAATCATCGTCGCAGAGTTCAAAAAGCGATTCGCAGACTTCCAAGCCACAGCCAACTACGACCGACCCACACGCAGGCAAAACATGGCATAATGCGGAATACAGAACCGTCTATCACCCTGCCGAAACAAAACAGGTAAAGGTTGTAGACCAAGAAGGCTACAGCTACGAGGAGCCTGTTTACGCATGGCGGACGTTCTGTAACGTCTGCGGCGCGGATATTACGGAAAACTGCCAAAGCCACATGAAGGAACACACGCTTGAGGGCGAAGGCGGACGTTACCACGATGACTATGTACAGGTGGACACCAAAACCGTCACGGTTCCCGAACAATCTCATATGGAAACCGTTACCGTCAAAGAAGCATGGACGGAGCGAGTGCTTGTCAGAGAAGCAGGTTGGTATTAGGCACAGCTAAAACGGCTGTGCTTTTTGTATTATGAGGTAAGTTATGAAAATCTTTGTAAACTCTCGCAGTCCCCCCGCTAATTCTGCTTTCGCCTTCTATCCTAATAAAAAAAGAAAGGAGAATACCCTTGAAAAAAACAAAACGGATAGCAAAGATCGTTGCCATTTCAATGATTATTGCTATACTGGCAATTCCTTTTTCTGTGTTTGGCGCGGAACTTAAACGAGGAAGTGACTTTTGGTATAGTATCGGCAATGTAAAGGGTGAAACCTTTACTGTTGACGGTAATACCGCATACTGTGTCAATCCCTTGCAGCCTATTCCCAGCAGTGGAAACTACACAGCCAAGCAGCTAAACAATGTTAGTCTGCTGAAGGTACTGTATTACGGCTATGGCGGTCCGGGTTTTAACAACACAACCAAAGCAAAGATGGACAGTTATCACAACAGTCAAAACATCACTGCATCGGGCAGAGATTTGTACTACGGATTGACACGCAGATGTGCCGCAAGAGCTTACGGTTCCAACTATAAGTTCGACTACTATGCGGATTGGAACAGAGCGATAGATGCGATGTACACCTATTTCCAATCGCAGGACACACCTGTAGGATGCAAACTTAATGTCATCAATCAGAACAGCAGTTCACAGGCAATCGCTTATTTGGTTGAAGATGAAAAAATCGTCCTGCGGCTCCAAAAGCAATCGTCCAATACGGGTATTACCAACAACAATGCCTGCTATTCCCTTGAGGGTGCGGTTTACGGAATTTACTCGGACGCAGCTTGCAAAAAGAGGGTCGGCGAGGTCACTACCAATGCGAGCGGATACGCTGCATACAATAAAAGCGTGTATATCGGCACCTACTATGCTAAAGAAATCACCGCTCCACAAGGCTTTGCTCTGAGCAATGAGGTTCTCACGTTCAAGAAATCAGGCAGTGTAGATTCGGCAACGGGCTACAATATCTATTCGGTTACTGCTAATGAAAAGCCTAAAAATGACCCTGTGACTATTGTTCTACGGAAAAAAGGCAGCAACGGCAAGCTACTTGCGGATGCGGAGTTCACCATCAAGTATTACGACACTTTGGGCGATATTTCCGGTAAAACAGCAAAGGCGCATTGGACACTGAAAACCGACGCAGACGGCTATGCAGGGCTTTCCTCGGAATATCTTGTTGAAGGCAGCGCGTTTTATCAGACAGGTTCGGGCAATCCTTGTATTCCTATCGGAACGGTAACAATTCAGGAAACAAAAGCTCCTGCCGGATACCACATTGACGACGAGCTGCACGTTTTCAAAATTACCGATGAAAGTTCTACCGCAGATTCGGAATTCGTTGAAGCGTTTAATATGCCTGTTATTGTCGATGACACTGTGACCGTTTCGCTTGACAAAAAAGATGAAAACGGCAAGCTGCTTGCGGGCGCAGAGGTTCAGCTTTTGGATTCCGATAAAAGTGTTGTAGCCGAATGGACAACCACCACAGAGCCTTATGTAGTAACTGATTTGGTTGCAGGAAAGACCTACACCTATCACGAGGTCAAGGCTCCCGACGGCTATAAGCTCGCCGATGATGTAACATTCACCTTTGACGGAACAAAGGATTTATCGGTATCTATGACGGACTTGAAAACCGAAACGCATATCACAAAAACCGACATCACTGGTTCTACTGAGATTGAGGGTGCAACGCTCACCGTTGCGGAAGCGGACAATTTGTCCACTCCGATTGATGAATGGGTGTCAAAAAAGGAACCGCATATCATCAAAGGACTTGTGTATGGAAAAGAATATGTGCTGACGGAAAAGATACCCGCCGCAGGATATGTCACCGCCAACAGCATTACGTTTTCGTTGAATGACGACGGTTCCGTTACCGAGGTCAAAATGAAGGACGACGTAACCAAGATTGAGGTCGTTAAGGTCAACAGCAAGAATCAGCCGCTTGCAGGCGTTGAACTGCAAATCCTTGACAAAGAAACCAATGCGGTAGTCGTTCCGACGTGGACGAGCGACGGCAATCCTCACCGTGTAGACGGAAAGCTCGTTGTCGGTAAAACATACCTTCTGCATGAAGTCAAGGCGCTTCCAAACTATAAGCCTGCTGCCGACGTTGAATTCACGGTAAGAGATACCGCAGCGGTGCAGCAAGTCAAGATGATCAATGTGCTTGATGTCGGCTCTGTAACGTTGAAAAAGTGTGACGATCAGAACGGTTCACTTGCAGGCTCACAGTGGCAGTTGTTTACAGCTGACGACAAAGCGATCTCCGTAACAAAGACAAGCGACGGCGCTTATCAGTTCAGCGAGAACGATCAGTTGCAGACGATGGACACCGACCAAACAGGCAAGCTCTACGTCGGTTCATTACCGCTCGGCGATTACTATTTCGTCGAAACCAAAGCCGCCGATGGCACCATGCCCTACGGAAAGAAAGTCAACTTTACTGTCAGCGAGAACACTCTGAATCCGGAAGTCACGGTAAAAGACTATAAAACCGTCATGTACAATACAGGCTCTATCGGAGTTATGCCCTTCTATTACGCGGGCGCGGCAGGAATCGTCGCAATCGCAGTCGGAACGGGCGTATTTTTATTTATCAAAAAGAGAAACTTTACAAAGAAAAACAGGAGTGAACAATAATGAAATCTATCGTTAAAAAATCTTTGGCTGTTACCATCGTTGTTTTTATGCTTATTATGACCGCTATTCCTTTCGCATCGGCGGCGACGCTGCTTGATGAATCGAAAAAAGTATCCTTCAAGGTGAGCTGCGACAAGCCCGGCTACACCTTTGAGGTGTATGAGGTTGCCAAGCTGAAAAACGGCAACTCTCCGTCCTTTGAAACCGCCTATGAGCCGCTTTTCGACGGCATTGCAGACGAAGTGAAGTCCGGCAAGACAAAGGACATCCTTCACAAGCTCGACAGCATTTCTCCCGCGCTCAGCGAAATGCCCGCAACGGCGATTTCCTGCGGTGTATTTGATTCCAAGGACAAAACCAAAACCTACTCCAATCTTGAGCAGGGCATTTATTACGTCAAATGTACAGGCTTCCCTGCTGGCGTAAAGTCGGTTGAAAACTCCGTTGTTGTGCTGCCTTATTTCAAAAACAACAGTTGGGTTTACACCATCAACACTATCAATCTCGCAACAAAGGTCGCGGACGATTCGCCCGAAACCTTTAAGGAGATTACCAATTCCACTAAGAAGAATGTAAATTATACCGATGTCAGCATTGGCGATACCGTAGATTTCGCGCTCTATAACAGCACGGCGGGTTCTTCATCTATCAAGCTGACGACCTATACGGTTTACGATAAAATGAGCAAGGGTCTGACCTTTGACAAGAACAGCGTAAAGGTATATCTCGCTGACAAGGACAGAAAAACGCTCTCTACGATTGCAAACACTAATTACACCGTCAATATCACTTCAATCAAGGACGGTCAGGACACAGAATTCAACGTGGCTCTTAGCAAGAACTACCTTGCAGGCGACGCTTTCTATGAGAGCGCGGTTGAGTATGTGCTGGTAACATATTCCGCTACCCTCAACAAGCACGCGGTTGTCGGTGTTGAAGGCAATCCCAACGAAGATGTTGAGCTGAAATACGGCAACGATTCTCATGTTGACAGCGTTCCGGGCAACAAGGTATATGTCTATACCTACGGCGTTGGCGTTACTAAGCTGAACGAGGACGGCAAGGCTCTTGCAGGCGCAAAATTTGCAATTTATTCAACCGAAGCAAATGCAACCAATAAGCAGAACGCTTTGGGCGCAGGTACCTCCGACGCAAGCGGTAAGGTCGTTTTCCTCAACGGCAAAGGCGAAGAACTGAAAGTGCAGAGCGGCAACTATTTCATCGCCGAGTTGGAAGCACCGGAAGGCTACAACGTTTACGGCAAGGTGATTCCGATCTCCGTTGAAGTTACCTACCTCGATACCTTTGCCAATAACACATGGGTTGAAAACGCTCCTGCGGACGGTTATTCCACCGTTACCGTAACCGATACCAAGCTGATCGTACCGCAGACAGGCGGCTACGTTCAGTATGTTTATCTGGCGGGCGTTATCTCCCTGCTCATCGGCGGCGCAATGTTCCTTGTATCCCGCCGCATTAAAAACAGATAACTACTTTTTTTCGTATAGATGCTTCCTTTGTACGAGGGGCAGCCTTGTTGCTGCCCCTCACCCTCTAAAAATATGAAGATATTGAAAATACTCTTTTTAATAATCATGATCGCGTTTGGGATATTCAGCGTTGGCTGTTTTCTATATCCTACCGTCAGCAATATGATTAATGAGCGTTACAACGAATCGAAAATCAATGAGTACAACAGCAACGTCAATACCTCCTCAGATTCGGAGATACAAGCAGAGCTGCGCAAAGCGGCACAGTACAACAGGATAATTGCTGCGGATTATTTCAGCGAAGAACCCGAAAAATACGAAGCCGTTTTGAATGAATACTTTGATATTCTCGATATTGACGGCGGTATTATGGGAACGGTTGAAATCCCATCTATCCATGTCAGACTGCCAATCTATCACGGAGAAAGCGAGGACGTTCTGAAAAAAGGCGTGGCGCATTTGGAGAAAACATCTTTTCCGATTGGCGGCGCTGATACCCGCGCCTGCATTTCGGCGCACAGCGGCTATCCTGCGCAAAAGTTTTTTGATGATATAGACGAGCTTGAAACGGACGATATCATCTACATTAATGTTCTCAATCAAGAACTCACATATAAGGTCTGCGACAGGGAGGTCGTGGAGCCTGACGAAATCGAAAAGCTCAAGGTTGAAAAAGGCAGAGATCTCCTGACCTTGATTACCTGTTATCCTTATGGCATTAACAGCCATCGTCTGCTCGTTCACGCACAGCGGGTGCAGGACATTGAGAAAACGGTGACGGCTGATGAAATACAAATACACTCAAACACAAAGAGAATGCCTGTGATACCGATTGCGGGCGTTGTGATCGCCGTCGGCGCGATTTCTCTTATTATTGGATTTACAATAATACACAAAAAGCGAAAATGCAATAAAGTAAAGCTCAAACAGGAAGGTATAAATAATCATGCTTAACGTTGCACATTTTATCGGGCGTATTACCAAAGACCCCGTATTACGTAATCCGTCAGAAGGACAAGACGCTCCGTATTGCTTCTTTCAGCTTGCGGTTGAAAATGAAAAAGGAGAAACGGATTTTCCCGAATTAGTCTGCTATAACCGTATTGCAAAAAATCTTTGTGAATACGCTCACAAAGGGGATTTGATAGCGGTCAGCGGTTATTACCGTTCACGCTTTTATAAGCGAAAGAAGTATCACGATTTTGTGGTTTATAAAATCGTTTTTCTCGAAAACAAGCTGAAAGGTGATGGGAAAATTGATATTCCGCAGTAAAACAATCGTTGTAAAAATCGGGTTGATTGGCGTTTTGATTTTGACGACAATCTGCGTTTCCCTTACCGTTCACGCACGGACAGATTTGCCGAATCAAATAAAACCGCAGAAAAAATCGGTGCGTGTTCTTTATGACAAAAACGAGATTCTACCCAAACCGCCGATAACCGTTCACATCGAGTATCACGGCAAGATGAAAGATTACAAAGTGCCGCAGGACACCGTTGAAAATACACTGAACCGTCTGCATATTCAGCTCGGCAAGGACGACGTGATGGGCTGGGAGCTGTCGGATATGATAACCGATGATCAGACTATCGTTATTACCAAAATCGAATACAAGGAAGAAACGCGGGAAGAAATCATACCGTATAAAACCGAAAAGATCGACGCGGACGATATGCTGATCGGTGAATCACAAATCGTTCAGCAGGGACAAAACGGTTTGAAAAGCTGTACATACAAAACTTCCTATTTCAACGGGAACGAGTGGCACAGCTTCAAAAAATCCGAGTCAGTTATCACGCCTGCCGTAAATGAGGTGATCAAAATCGGTACGCAGAATATTTTGGAAATGCAGAATGTGGATTTACAAAATGAAGATTCGGTTTTGTTAAAAACGAAAAACGACGACGAAAATTTCAAGCTGCCCGAAGTCAGGCTGTCGGAGCATGACAGAGATTTATTGGAGCGTCTTTTGACCGGAGAATTCGGTTCGAGCTTCACCGGAGCGGCGTTAGTGGCGCAGGCGATCAAGTGCGCTATCGTTTACGATCACTATACGTCTATGGACGATTTAATTGTCGGTATGGGTTATGTAGGAGATACAAACGCAAAGTCGCAAAACGCTGTTGACGCTGCCAAATTCATTTTTGACGAGAACGCGCTTGCGGTCAAACACCGATTATTCTATATGTGTACGGAGGACTATTATAACTCAGACCCCGGCAATTTTCACTCTACGCAGAATTTTATTTTACAATACGAAAACGTCAAATTCTTTGACCGTTGGTAACGGAAACGGAGGTTGAAAATGGTAGCTGACAAAAAAGAAAAGCTGCAAAAGCTGATAGAGCAAATCGGAAAAGAGAATGAAATCATTGCCAGAGCGCGAGCGAACATCAGGAGGCTGAACGCGCAAAAAAAGAAGTTGGAAAAAGCGATCAAAGATGATGAATTCGCTCAAATCTGCCGTTCGCTTGAAGAAAGCGGAATTACGAGCGTTGAAGATTTCAACAGAATTTTCCCGAACGCCGCTATTTCGCAAAACCCGAAAAACGGTGAGGATTCTTCGCTTGATCCGATTTTGTAAAACGCGCTTTTACGGCTGAACAACGTGATTGGTTTTTTCTTTCGGATTTGCCGAAAACGGGGTTTTAGGGTTTCTCCCTAACGAGCGAATTTTGTTCATAGTATGAACATAAATTCTATGCTCGCAACCCCGAAATCGCAGGCGATTTTTGGGGTTAAAACCAACAGAAAAAAATAAAGAAATTTACACTGCTATTGAGGTTGAAAATGGAACAAGAACGTAAAACTGAACATTTACATATCACACTGACTCCAACAGAAAAGAAAAGATTAAGCGAACACGCTAAGATGATGAATCTTTCAATCAGCGAGTATTTTACTTTTGTGCTTAACAAAAAGCGAATCGTAATCTGCGAGGATTCCAGAGAATTGGTTAACCAAATCATGCGTATCGGAAATAACATCAATCAGATTGCGGCTGTAGCAAATAAGAATCGCTATATCTCCGATCACAGCATTTCCGAAGTCAAGGGCATGGTTGAGGAATGCAGAGATTCTCTGATTGAATTCATTTCTTTTATCTACGAATCCGAACCGGATTATACACAAAACGATTCCGTGAAGAACGCGATTATTCTTGAAGAAATTGTTACAACCCTTCGGATTCTCTCAAATCGAATGGGCAATATGGATGACCGGATGGAGAAAATAGAAACCAAACTCGGATTATAATGAATGGCTATTGTTAAAACAATCTCGCCAAAAATCAAAACACAGGTTCATTTATCGGAAGCGCTTGCTTATATCACAAAAGACGAAAAGGTAAGCGATTGTTATTATCACAACTGCGTGAATGATACCGACATTGAAGCTGTTGCGGAAGAATTTCAATCCACGAGAATTATGCTGCGGCAGGACAAGGGTATTATCGCTTCGCATATCTGTCAATCATTCTCCCCCGAGGATAAAATCACTCCTGAGATTGCCCATGCAATCGGAAAACAGATGATTGAGCGTTGTTTCCCTGATTATCAGGTTGTGTTGGCTACGCACAAAGACCGTGAGCATATACACAATCATTTTATTATCAACTCCGTCAATCTGATTGACGGGAAAAAGTTTTATGAAAACAAATCAACGCTGAAAATGATTCGCAAGGTTTCCGACGAGCTTTGTTATCGGTACAATCTCAGCGTGATTGAAAAAGAAAACGCTGCGAAATATTCGCCGCTCGATCAAGCGACGCGCAACGCTGCTATGCAGGGTCGAAGTTGGAAATTCAATTTGGTGCGTGATTTGGACGCTGCGCTTGAATCCTGCAAGAACAAAATTGAGTTTATCGTTTTCCTCAAGATAAAAGGCTATGAGGTCAATTTCACCAATCAAAATATCACGTTCCGCAAAAACGGAATGAAAAAAGGAATCCGCGCCGACACGCTTGCAAAGCAGTTCGGGCGCAAGTATTCCAAACACAGTATTGAAAAGAAATTGAATATTTCGTCCTCCGCCGAGAAACCTAAGCAGCCGCAGAATCAACAGCAGCATTATCATATTCCGAACTATGATTATTACAATCAGCTCGCCGCCGTGAATTGGAAACGGTACGAAAAGAAATATGCGGAACGGATAAAGGTGCCGAAACATCTTTACGCCAATCCGAATCTGTTTGTCAGGAATCCGTTCCTTTTTACGCTGCGATTGATACGCCTAATTTGCAATCTGACAGGCAAAACGAAGAAGCGTAAAATCAAAGGCTATTCTACTCAGAATAAAATATACAGCTTTATTGATTACAAGAACGGTAAGCGGATTATCGGGAATATTCCGTACAAAACCATTGTTAACACGTTCGGAGAATCGGTGCAAATAAAGCTGTACGCATGGCAAATCAGCAGGCTGCTCAATCACAATGTTCTGCTGTCGAGCCGCGTTGACCTGAGAACCGGAACGGGCATGACGACGCTCAAGAAAACGGATTTACCGCGCGTCGCCGCCGTTCTCGGCGTTCCGACAGAGAGCTTTGAAAAACAGGCAGACATTATCCGAAATCGGAAGATCACTGCAGAACTGAAAAGGCACAATCTCAATCTCTGCTATCTGCGCGTGACCGCCGAACAGGTGGAAATGCTGCGCGAGCGTTGTATCACGTTCGCCTGCTATGCAAAGGGCGATTCATTCAATATCGCATTTGCACCGGAGGATAAAAAGAAAATCCTCGATATGCTTTATCCCAACAGAGAGGAAAAAAGCAGCGAGGACACGTTCTTCAAACGCAACGCCGCGATCAACCGACAAATCAAAGCCAAAGCAGAAAAAACAGGCGAGAAAATCTGTTACAAGGTTGTCTACGCCAACCAATATAAGCAACTGCGAAACACCACGTTGGAATTTGCTGTTTTCAGGACCAGAGAAGGCAAGTACAATGTGGTATTTTTAGAATCACAAAAACCGGCAATCGAAGCCGCGCTGCGAGGTAACGCCCCGACAGTGCGTAATCGAAAAATCAAGTTATAAGGAGGTGATACCATGAATACAGAACAATTCGCAGAAGAAAACGGCGTTATCTTCGAGGATGATAATCTTGAAGAATCGCCTGACGAAGAAATTATCTATGATTGGGAGCATGAAGTAGTCTATGAGTAAACTGAATAAAATGCGCGAGCAAATCGCAAATGAGTTTATTGCTGCGCTCCAACATGATGAAATCCCGTGGCACCAAGACTGGCACAGCGTCGGAACACCGCATAACGCCGTTACAGGCAGAGGTTATCACGGGCTTAATTTTTTCTGGTTGTCCTGCGTCGCAATGCAGAAGAATTACAGCGATCCGCGTTGGTGTACTTTCAATCAGGCAAAAGCAAAGGGTTGGAAGGTCAACAAGGGCGAAAAAGGAACGCGCGTGGAATTTTGGTCTATGTTTGATACAGAAACCAAGAAAAAGCTGACGACGGCTCAGGTTGAAAAGCTCCGTCAAACCCTTACCGACGAGGAATTTTCAGAACGTGTCAAGCCGGTTTCCAATGTTTTTACGGTGTTCAACGGCGACCAAATCGACGGTATTCCCGAACTGCCAAAAGCTGAACGGACAGAATTCAGCAGTGTTGAGCTGCTTGCTGCCCGCGACAAGCTATTGGAAAATATGCGTCTTGAGCTGCGTGAGGGCGGCAACCGCGCCTATTACAGTCCATCGGAGGATTACGTGCGTATGCCCACTGTGGAGCAATTCGATGATACTTACAGCTATATGTCGGTGTTTCTCCATGAAGCGGCTCACGCTTCCGGAGCTGCACACCGTCTGAACCGGGATCTGACAGGCAGCTTTGGCAGCGAGAGCTATGCCAAAGAGGAGCTGCGAGCGGAAATCGCTTCGGCGTTCACTGCAAGCGCGACGGGAATCAATTATGAGCAGGCTCCGCAGATGGAAAATCACACCGCCTACGTTCAGAATTGGATAAGCGTTTTGCAAAACAATCCTAATGAGTTGTTCAGGGCAATCAAGGACGCGACCAAGATATCCGATTACCTGATTGAGAAAGGTGAGTTTGTTATCAGCGAGGATTTGACGGAATCAAAATCGTCTGAATCTGACGTAACCGTTATTGATCCCGAAAAATTCAACGATATGCTGCAAGGCGCGAAACCCAAGTACAAGTATTGGGAAGTTACGCGCGACGAGTATATCAAGCTGCATCAGGCAGGGTTTCAGAATATGGACGATTACCGTCAAAGCACCTCACATCCCGACAAAATCATCTTCCGTTTTGAGGAATCAAAGGCAGCAGAGGTCAACGCTGTGTTGAAGCCTACCGCCGCCAAAATGATAAAAGCATAAAGGAGAGATACCAATGATGATTATTTCTTTCAAAGAAAAAACTTCTTCCTGCCCCTACTGTCAGAAAATGAATACCGAAGATAATTATGC
>Ga0326514_10000904_pt1 | contig 19564 bp, 23 predicted proteins | sample 3_2548_0518_D_FD_203653 | JGI IMG/M metagenome (GOLD analysis project Ga0326514, IMG submission 203653) | Bovine rumen microbial communities from UC Davis, California, United States - 3_2548_0518 | ecosystem: Host-associated > Mammals > Digestive system > Stomach > Rumen | place: USA... | reverse complement strand
ACGAAAAGCAGTACATCGAATGCAAGGCGTTCGACAAGGCGACCGTCAACTACTGCCGCGACCTGACGAGGGGAGACCCTATCTGCCTTATCGGAGATATGGAGAGCCGGGAATACGACGGGAAGACTTACTGGGATCTGAAAGTCGCGTGGGTGAACAGCCCCAGCGTCGTTCCGGACATGGTCGCTCCTGCGGAGCAGAAACAGACCGCCGCAAGCTACGATGACAGTTCGTCCGGTGATGGACCGAAGTTCTACGAAGCGGACGACGACGATGGGGAACTCCCGTTCTAAGCGGAGGCGGACATGTCAGAAGTCAAGTGGATAAAGATAACTACGGACATGTTTGAGAATCGGAAGATTCGGCATCTCCGCAAGTTGCCGGACGGAAACAACATCGTGCTTATCTGGGTGATGCTCCTCTCTCTGGCAGGAAAATGCAATGCTGGCGGGATGATATTTCTCACGGAGAATATCCCCTATACGCCGAAGATGCTGGCGGATGAACTGGACTTTGAGGAGAACACGGTGATTCTTGCGCTTGATGCGCTGGAAAGCCTTGGTATGATTCGCCGGGACGGATTCCTCGTGATTGAGGATTGGGCCGCGCATCAGAACGCAGATGGACTGGATAAGATTCGGGAGCAGAACAGAAACCGCGTAGCAAATTACAGGCAGCGGCAAAAGGCATTACAGGAAAATAACGGCGTAACGTTATGTAACGTTACAGAGCGTTACGATGTAACGCAATGTAACGCCCCTAGAATAAGAATAGATATAGATAAAGAAGAAGATATAGATAAAGAAGATACCCCCCTAAAGGGGGGTCTGGGGGGGAATGAAAAAGACGAGAAAAAACCCTCCAAGAAGACGGATTACGGGAAAGAAGAGTTCGAGAAAGATTTGTCCGTACTCTCAAAGCCGATGGCAGATTCCGTGGTGGAATGGCTGAAGTACAAGAAACAGCGACGGGAAGCCTACAAGCCTGTGAGCATAAAGAAGTTCATCACGCAGGTAAAGGGCTACGCGGAACAGTACGGGGATGAGGCTGTGATGACTGTCATCTCCGACAGCATTGCCAACGGATATATGGGCGTGGCGTTTGCCAGCATCAAGGGCAAGAAGCCGAATGGCGGGAGCGGAAGCCGGACTGCCAACTATGACTACTCGGACACGGAAGGAGCATTGTGACGTGGCGCTGGAATCTTTGGGAGACTTCCTGCTGGAGGAAATCGTGAGGAATACCGCTCCTGCCGAGGCGGAGGACGGAGACTTCCGGAATGAAGACGGTCTCCTGTGCTGCGGGGTGTGCGGACAGCAGAAAGAGTGCAGAACGGAGATCATGGGCAGGATATTCACGGTGCCGTGCCTGTGCAAATGCGGGGAAGACGCATACGCCAAAAAGGAGCAGGACTTCAAGGAGGAGCAGCGCCGCATCCGCATCTCCAATATGCGCGTCAGGGGAATATCGGACGAAAGTCTTCGCGATGTTCGCTTCGAGGATTCCGACGGGAACGAGAACATCCAGAAGTGCCGAGCGTTCGTAGAGCATTGGGACGAAATCAAAGTTCAGAATACCGGGCTGCTTATGAGCGGCCCGGTAGGGACCGGAAAAACTTACGCGGCAGCCTGTATCGCCAATGCCCTTATCGACCGGGGCGTACCTGTGATGATGACGTCGTTCCCAGTAATACTCGGAACATCAAAGTTCGAGATGAACGACATAGTCCGGCAGGCGATGGAGTACGACCTCATTATCGTTGACGACCTTGGCGTTGAGAGAGATACGGAATTCTCGGCGGAAACGGTATACCAGTTCATCGACGCAAGGTACAGGACGGGCAAGCCCCTTATAGTAACCACCAACCTATCCCTGAAAGACATGCGGTCGCAGGAGAGCATCCGGTATAAGCGCATCTACGACAGAGTGCTGGAGATGTGCGTACCGATGGTCTTTTCGGGAGACAGCCGGAGAGTGGAGAAGCGGAAAGAGAAAGCAAACGTCCTCCGGGAAATCGTATTCGGTAAGACGGAAGAAGCCTGATTGACGATGAATCGGAGGGGGAGAGAGACTTGAGCTACGGATCGCGCCACGCCAGAAACAGGGGCTGGTGGGGGTACATGAAGTACATTACCCGCAAGTACGGGAGCGTAAAGAGTCCGTCATCTGACTTGGAACGCAGGGAACTTGATGCGGTCAAACGAGCCGTTGACGAAACGTTCCGCGTGAGAGACGGGGTCAGCCGCATTGAGTTTATCGAAATGATTTACTGGAGGCGGAGTCACAGCCTGCAAGGCGCGGCAATGAAAATCGGCATATCGGAGAGAACGGCGCTCCGGTGGCACGGAGAGTTCATCAAGACCGTGGCGGCGGAGTTCTTCGGAGACGAGTCCCTCCGGGAAGATAAGGGAAAGAAAAAGGAGGAAGATCAACCATGATTGTGAAAGTGAAACTTGCCCCCGGCGCATTCGTGCCGAAGCACGGACACGACTCCGATGCGGGGTGGGATCTGTGCGCCAAGGAAGATTTCGTAGTACCCGCAGGTGGACATGCCGTCCACGACACCGGCGTACACATGGCGATACCGGAAGGATACTGCGGCCTTCTGGTGAGCAAGAGCGGCCTCAATGTGAAGCACAGCCTGACGAGTACGGGTCTGGTAGACGCAAATTATACAGGACCCATCATCGTGAAGATATACAGCGAGGACAACGGGCGGGATTACATGTTCAAGGCCGGGGACAAAATCAGCCAAATCGTTATCCTGCCTATCCCAAAGGTGGAACTGGAAGTCGTGGCGGAACTGGACGATACCGAGCGAGGAAGCGGAGGCTTCGGGAGTACCGGGAAATGAAACATCTGGGCGACGTAAAAAATATCCACGGGTGGGACATAGAGCCGGTTGATGTGCTTACAGGGGGGTCCCCATGCCAAGACCTTAGCGTGGCCGGACTTCGCAAAGGCCTCAAGCACGAAGAACTTGAAGACCAAGAAACGACCAGAAGCGGGTTGTTTATGGAACAAATCAGAATAGCAAAGGAGATGCGGGAACGTGACAGAGCAATGGGGAGAACAGGTCTCTCTGTTCGATGCAGATACTTCGTCTGGGAAAATGTTTGCGGAGCCTATTCCAGCAATTCCGGCAGGGACTTCCAAACGGTCCTCACGGAAATCATCCGCGTCGCAGACCCGGAAGCCCCTACAGTTCCTGTGCCTGAGGGGGGATGGCCGAAATACGGATGCTACTACTCGGAGCTGGGAAGCTTGAGTCTCGCCTATCGTACCGTGGATGCCCAGTTCTTTGGAACCCCTCAGCGCAGAAAGCGAATTGCCCTCGTATGTGATTTCAACGGACTCACAGCGCCGGAGATTCTATTTGACCCTCAACTGCGGGGAGAAGCCGAGGACGGAGAATCCGACAAAACTTTCGGAAGTGCTGGAAACGACCCCGGACGAAAAGTATCGGCTGTCGGAGAAAGCCTGCCTCGGAATTCTGAATCGTGCGGAGAGAAGGGGGAAGGAACTGCCGAAGGAACTGAAAGCGGCGTTGGAGAGACAGTCCGGGCGCTCAGTTTCCAAGAGCGGGCAGGAAAACCCGGAGGAGGAAAAGGAATCCTGATTCAGGACGAACACGTCGGTGCGCTGAGTACCCTCACCAATCAGAGCGTATTCGCCTACGGAATCGATCAGCAGGGAGGAAAGGGCGGAGCAAACTATCAGGCGGACAAGTCTCCGACTATCCTGTCAGACAGCCACGGAACGCCACATGCAGTTGCTTACGGAATATCCGCCTACGACTCCAACGCCATGAAATCCAAGAACCCGCACAGTGGGATATACAAAGCAGACACCTCCAGAACGCTTGACTTGAACGGCGGGAGCCCTGCCTGCAATCAGGGCGGGATGATGATCCTGAACAAAGAGCAGGTAAAGACCTTTGCAATCGAGGGGAACGGAACGAGAAAGTCCCACTTCGGAAACGGATACGCCGAGTCAGACGTCATGTATACACTCAACACGATAGAGCAACATGCGGTCGCCGCTGTCGATTGCAGGAACGGTACGGAAAACCCGGAGATAAACGGAACTCTTCAGGCAAAGAACCAAGGAATCAGTTACAACCTGAACAACGTCGTCAGGGTAACGGCATTTACCCAGAATCAGCGCGATGAAGTCAGAGACTTGGAAGACGTTGCCGGGAGTCTTTCGTCCGAACCGGGTACGCATCAGCAAACTTATGTGACCCAGACGGAGCAAAAGGAAAACGGCAATGGTTGAGGACGGGCAGCGTGAACGGAAAGTTCCGGAAAGGCGCATATACGACGCAAGGGGAAACGGGTCGGGGAAAATATCCCCGACCCTGACCGGAGACCATCAGAGCAGGATCACAGATTATACCGCTATCGTGCTGGAACTGTGGGAAGCGGGGACTTCGGAATTTGAAAATGAAGATACTCTATAACCAAGTCAGGCGTTATTGGTGGAGAGAAGACGAGTATGCAATGCCGATAATCGCCAGATACGGAACCGGCGGTGGGAATATGCCTATCATACTGGAGAGCAATCAGAACCACGCGACGGCAAAGGAGGCAGACGTTTGTACGACGCTTCCTGCAAGCATGGGAATGGGAGGGGGATATGTGCCGATGATTGTTGACGCTTTGCCGTTTGACACGACCCAGGTCACAAGCCCCGGAAACTACTCGCATCCGAAGTGGGGAGACCCGTGTCATCCCATAGCGAACCAAGGTCATACGCCAAAGGTGGTGATACAGAGCATGGAAGATAAACAGGAGAGAGCAGTTTCCGTAGGAAACGGTCAGCTCAACCAAATGTCCATGTCTCCGATAGCAAATGCGTTGGATTGTATGCACGACCATCAAGCGGTCATGGAACGGGAGGAAAACAATATGTCGGATAGTATCGTGCGCAGACTCACCCCAAAAGAGTGCTGTAGGCTTCAGGGCTTCCCCGATTCGTGGGTCGATCTCGGGGAGTGGGTCGATGAAGACGGGAAGACGCACAAGGATGCTGACACCCCAAAGTACAAAGCATTGGGGAACAGCATCGCCGTTGGATTCGCCAACGAGCGGAGCGGGTTCTGGTGCTGGCTTATGCGACGCATATCGGCGCAGTACGAAAAGAGACCGACGCAGGGGAGCCTGTTCAGCGGGATCGGAGGGTTCGACTTGGCTTGGGCTGCCGTCAACGGCCCCGAAAGCTGCCGATGGTCAAGCGAGATCGAGCGGTTTCCAATCGCCGTCATGAAGAAGCACTTTGGAGACGAGGATGCCGGGATAGAAGGGGACTTCTATCAGGCCATAAACGGAGGGTAAAATGCGCATCGGACTGATAGACGTGGACAGCCATCGCTTTCCCAACCTGGCACTCATGCGGATATCGTCCTACCACAAAGCAAAGGGCGATGCGGTGGAGTGGTGGTGGAGCGACCTTGAGCACTATGATATCGTTTACATGAGCAAGGTATTTTCCGACGCTTACTCTCCGGACGTGCCGGAGCCGATGAACGCGGACGTGGTAATCAAGGGCGGCACCGGCTACTGCATCAGCCTTGGGGCGGACGGGAAGGAACACTTCGATAAGAGCAAGAACGAAAACCTTCCGCCTGAAATAGAGAGGTGCTTCCCGGATTACAGCCTTTACCCTGAGTTCAAGTATGCCGTATCAATGACCTCCAGGGGCTGTAGCAGGCAATGCCCATTCTGCCATGTGGCCGCGAAAGAGGGATGCGTCAGCACCAAAGTGGCCGACGTCTCGGACTTCTGGAACGGGCAAAAGGAAATCAAAATCCTTGATCCAAACATCACAGCCTGCCGGGATAAGCGGGAACTGATGGCGCAGTATCGTGAGACCGGGGCAAGGCTGGATTTCACCCAGGGTTTGGACATTCGCTTGCTCAACGGTGATGACATAGACGATATAAACCAAATGCGGATAAAGGAAATCCATTTCGCCTGGGATAATCCGAAAGACGATTTGAAAGAGAAGTTCTCGGAATACGCAAAGCTGGCAAAGCACAAGCCGCATGGGCAGTACGGTACGGTATACGTTCTCACAAATTACAACAGCACCATGGAAGAAAACTTATACCGCGTTGAGACATTGCGGGAGCTTCGGTTCGACCCATACGTCATGGTGTACGACAAGCCACACGCTCCATATGAAATACGAATGCTCCAGCAGTGGTGCAACAACAAAATCTTGTTTAGAAGCGTTCCACGGTTTGAAGACTTCTCCTATGAAAACCGAAGGATAGCGCAAAAACTGGCACCAAAACGCCGAAAATAAGGGAAAGAATGATAGCGTGAAGCGGAATGTCCGCCAATGCTATCATTCTTTTTTTGTTTCATTCTTCTTCCTTGTGGGCGCTTGGGAATAAGCGCGTATCCTCCTTTCGTACCATCCGGGGCGGTTTGGGCCCCGCTCCGGATGGGGAGGTAAATAAACGGAGGTCAAAATGCAAATACCGGAAAACGCGAAAGCAGAAGAAATAAGCAAGCGTTTTCTTGAACTGGCTGGGAACATAGGCGGTGACGTTGCGCTGTATTGCATCTGCGCGACGCTGAATCTGCCGGTCGATACGTCACAGGCCGTCCCGACGTGGGAAGCCTATCTGGAATATCTGGAGGGTCTTCCCAGACAGGAGACTTTCATCGACGGCGAGACCGATGTTGAGACCGTCATCGCCGACGGGGCCAGCGAACAGGAACGCTGGGAGCGGGACTGGGGATACGGAGACCCCGACAACCCCTACACGGTGCAGGACTACAAGAGTCTTGACGGGATATTCCGTATGTACTCCACGCGACTTGACTCCGCAGGTGGCATGGACGCCCAGCAGGAGGACACCCTGCGAAGCTGCAGCCGAATGGCGCTATTAAGAGACAAGTGCATCGCCAAAGGCGACAAGGACAGCGCCGCCATCGCCAGCACCATGAACAAGATGATCCAGGACAATCTGGCGGCGGAGAACCTTCGGAAGAAGGACGCGAAGCCCATCGAGACCGCGAGGGTGGACGGGATCATCGACGCCATACAAAAGAAGTACGGCATCGGCGCGGACATGACGAAAGAACAGTTCATGGAAATGTTCTTCAAGTGGTGCCGCAGTAAGCATTACCCGGAGACCGTGGACGCTGCCGAGCACGCAATGCTCAGTATCATCAACACCATGCGGGAGAACAACGACCTTCCGGATATCCCGGTTCTCCCGGAGCAGGCGAAGATGGGCGACTACGCCCACGAGTTTGCGTCAGAACCCAACGAGCAGGAACAGGAAGTCTACGAATACCTGAACTTGACCCGCAACGACGGCTGGACGCCGGAAAAAGCGGCGGAAGAACCGGCCCCGAAAGTGCGGAGGGACGAGGTCTATTCCGACTTCGGACGGGAAGGGTTTGACTGATATGCCCGGAGGATACAGACGAGCTTATACATGGTCGCCGGGGACCGGATGGGTGAAGAAGTCATACACGAGCGCCTACAGCTACGAAAGCCTCGGCGAGGGCTGGGCGCTTTTCATGGCGGCCTGCCGGTGGTTTCCGGATTTTCTGGCGGACTTGTGCCGGAGCGAGGAAGCCAACTACGAACTCCCCATCCTGCACCGCATCAATATGCGGGCGAAAGCCAACTACCAGTACGTCGATCTGACGGAAGGGCGCGGGGCAGGCAAGAGCCATTCCTCTTTGCTGGAAGAGGAGACCGAGCAGCTCACATGGCCGGGAACGAAAGCCCTCTATATCGGCCCAAGCCTGAAACAGACGGCTTCCATCGGAATAGAAACGCACCGGGCGTTGGAGCATGACTATCCGATACTGACGGCGCATTTCCAGACGGACAGTTCCAGCAAGGACAATTTTGCAATATCCACCGCAGACTACGGAAGTTCTCTCTCCATCACCGGGCGGCGCGGTATCAACCTCCACAAGAGCGTGGCGGAAGAGATAGCGCAGGAGGACGGGGTGAAGTTCGACGAGGACGATTACGTTCAAGTCGTCCTGCCCGCCGTTCGACTCCCTTATGTGGTGCAGGGAAGAAAGAGCCGAGCCTATATACCCTACAAGCAGCACAGCATCACGTCCGCCGGGAGGCGGCAAAGCTACGCCTACGAGAACCGATGCCGACACCTGACGATGATGAAGCAGGGGCAGAGCGCATTCGTGATGGACGTTCCCTATGACGTCCTGCTTCTGAATCAGATGCGCCCGGTATCTTGGGCGGAAAGCCGAAAGGCGGAACTGACGCCTGACCAGTTTGCACGGGAACTGTGCAGCCTGTATACGGGGACGGATACATTCCCGATGGTGGCAGACAGTACGCTTACGGATTGCCGGAGCCTGCTGATGATGGAAGACCATAGCTGCCTGAAAGACAACGCCAACGAATATCTCCCGAAGGACGTTATCTACATCGTCGCCTACGACGTGAGCTACGCGGACGGTCCGGTGAACGCAAAGTGCGCCTGCGTCGTGCTGAAGCTGACGAGACAAAGAAGCCACATCAAGCGGGACAAGTACCTGAAGCAAGTCGTGTATGTAGATGACTGGCGGCCCACGCCGGATATGGATCAGGCAAGGAAAGTCAAGGCTGTTTGGAATCGCTTCTGCTTTGACGGAGCGGACACCTACCTCGCCATCGACGCATGGCAATTCGGCTCCGCCGTTGCCGCCTGTCTCATGCAAGACATTGGAGACGGACTTCCTCCCCTGTGCAGTTACAACCACGAGTTCCAGACATCCATTGAGCTGCCCGGTGCGCTCCCGGTGCTGTACCCCATCAAGGCAGGCGGACTTGGGGTGACGGACCCGGACGCCGACATGGTGCGGTACGCGCAGACGCAGTTTGAATACCGTAACGTCCAGCTCCTGACCTCCAACTGGCAGAGCGGACTGGAAGCCTATAAGAAATACCACCGCATCAAGGACGACCGCAGCGACGCCGCCATCTACAACGCCTATCGAAAGACCGGAGAACTGGTTGGGCAGATTCAGAACCTCAAGGTCATCAACGGGACGGAAAAGCGGATCAGCCAGCACATCCAGCGCGATAGCTGGTCGGCCCTGAAATACGCCCTCCGGGTGGCGCAGAGGCTGGAATGGCAGAACTTGGTCAAGCGCCAGACGAAGAGCGACTACGACGACCTTCTTCGGCAGTATGTCAACCGAAGCCCGGTGGCGGCGGCTCCCGTCGGAGGAAATGGCAGACTGGTAGCGGCGCGGCAGAGAGGAAGAATCTATTGAACAGCTATCACCTTTACGCGATGCCCACGAAGCCGGAGACAATCGACGGCATGGGTCCGCAGCGGTTCAGCCGGGTGACACCGGAATACACCCTCGTCTACACCGACGGCGAGCCGCCGAAGCAGAGCGTGGAACTTTCCGAAGACGACGCGGTACGGCTGACGAAAGCCGACGAGAGCTGGGTGCGGAACTGCAACATCGTGCTTATCAAGGAAGAGATCGAGCGGCAAAAACCGGAAATGCTCCGCAAGATTTCCGAGTCGATAGAAAAGCTGGAAACGATACTGCAAGAGCTGGCGGAGGAATCCGCACAGGAAGCGGCTGAAGCCGAAAACAAATAAGGGATAAGGAGGGACGGACCGTGGGTGCTGACCTGAGAGAACTGCAAAAAGTGAAATACGGCTCCTTCCCGGAGATATTCGACAAAGTCCGCAGCATGGCGGACGAATACAGCGTTCCGGTGCAGAGCCTCGTCAATCTGTTCGGTTACAGCGGGGCCATGTATGCCAGCCCGCAGATAATGAACCGCCGCTTCGAGAGCATCGGCACAAGCCCCATCAACTACACCAAAGACCAAGTCGCGGAAATGCTCCGGCATCCGCAGCTCAACGAAGCGGAACTCCGCGAAGCCTCCCGCAGTCTGGACTACACCAATTACACCTACCGCCATATGCGGCGCACTTACTCCAGCCTGCTGACCTATCACAGCTACGTCGCCCCCAGCCTGACGGACGCGGGCGAGATGGGCGATTCCTTCTGGCGGGAGTACAGGCTGGCTGAAAAACTGCGCAAGGCCATGAAGCCCGCAGAACTGGCGAGGGAAGCCGGGGCGAAATCCATGCTGGAGGGTAAGACCTTCTGGACTTACCGGGTCAGCGCAGACAAGAGCCGCAACCGCATCAACCACGCCTTTTACCAGCAGCTTCCGTCCGAGTGGATAAAGATAGTCGGGAGAAACAACGTCAGCAAGTACACCTTGGCGTTCGACATGATGTACTTTACCCAACCCGGAACGGACGTTCGGCAGTTCCCGGATGGGCTTTTCGACAATTACTGGAACGACTTCAACAGCCTTGTGACCCCCGCTCCGAGGCGGGAGGGAAGCAAAGTCGTGTACGCCGCCCGTACCGGGATAGACATGAGCCGGGTGCGGGCAATCGACCCCGACGCGGAAGTGATACGGGAAAACGGACGGTGGTACTACTGGGTGACGCTCCCTGTGGACAAGGCGTTCACCATCGAAGTGGACGAGGCGCTACCGGAAGTGACGCCGACGATGGCGGGCTTGTTTATAGAACTTCTGCAATTCGCCGATCTGACACAGCTTCAGCTCCAGCTCTACCAGAACCCGCTCGTGGGATTCGTACACGGAGAGATTCCGTACTTCGAGAGCAAGGACACCAATACCGCAGACCAGTACAAACTGAGCAATGCAGGGCGAATGCTCTTCACGGAAATCTGGAATCAGCTCATGGCCGCCTACAACACCGGCGGCGTCCCCATCTACTTCGCCCCGGCGGAGAACATGAAGCTGGAGACTTTCAACGAAGTGTCGTCCACTTCGGAAATCGTGAGCCAAGGGAACAGCGACATCATCACGCAGGCAGGTCTCAGCGGCCTGATTCCCGCGTCCGACGAAGCAAGGGCTGGCGCGGCGCAGATTTCTTTCCAGATCGAGGGCAAGTATCTCGCCCCCATCTATACCGGGGTGGAACGCCTGATGGCCTGCGCCATCGCAGACCTTCGTTTGCGGCACGAGTTTGAGTTCCACATGTTCGGCGACCTTTACATGGACAACCAGCTTGAGAAACAGCTCCGCAGCGACATGACGCTTGGCATCCTCCCCGCCGCCATCCAGTACAACGCACTCCATGACCGGAGCCTGCTGGACGACATCTGCTGGAGCGACATGGTGGCGAAGAGCGGCGTACTGGATAAGAGGATTCCTCTTGTGAGTTCGTATTCTGCGAAGCAGTCTGAAAGCCAGCTCCCCCCGCAGGCAGCCCACGACATGAACCCCGGCGGTAGACCGGAGGCTGAGGGCGTGACCAGCGACGGGCAGGAAAACGACGTGGATTCCATCGGATAAGAAACGGAGGAACAGACAATGGTACTCTCTGACAAAGTTTATAACGTACTGAAATGGATTGCGCAGATTGCGCTTCCCGCTCTCGGCACACTTTATTTCGGTCTCAGTTCCATCTGGGGCCTGCCCTACGGCGAGCAGGTGGTCGGCACCATCACCGTCATCGACGCTTTCCTCGGCGCTCTTCTTGGCGTCAGCACCGCAAACTACCGCAAGGAACAGGCCGCGCTTCAGGAGCAGAAGCGGCTGGAAGAGGAAAGCGGGGCGCACAAGGAATGAACGTCAAGCATAACGTAGTGGAACACCTCTACGTCGTTCACGCCAAAATCGGAGGGGGAAAATACCAGTTCCGGGTGCAGGCGGAGAGCGAAACGGCGGCAAAGACCAAGGCAGAGCGGGCGATGAAGCTCCGCTTCAACGAAGAGAAACCCTACGAAATCACCGGGGTAGAACGGATCGAGCCGGACGATTTCGTGTAACCAATAAGGAGGAATGCAGTATGAGCGAGACTGTCTTGGGTCTGCTGGAAGTTCTGGACAGGGACAGCGACCTCAACTACAACGTGAAGCTCCGCATCATGCGGAGCGGTCTCAACCGCAACGGCTGGGACTACCGCAATATCGAACAGTTTGCGGAAACCTTCAAGGGAACCCCCATCCTCTGCGCGTATCCGGGAAACCAGATAGGAGACGGCCATAATATGGACGAAGCGCTTTGGAACGGGGAAGTGATCTGCGACTTCACCGGCCCCAACGCCGAGCGCATCGTCGGTGCTATCGGCGAGGGTGAGAACGACGTTTGGACGGAGTCCGGCGAAGACGGAACGTGGATTATCGCCAACGGGAAACTGTGGCGTTTTTATAACCGGCAGTTGTGCGACCACCTTGCGGAACAGGGCCGCATGGAGGTCAGCGCGGAAACCGAAGTCACCGAGGAACACGACGAAAACAGCGTGAGCATTTTTACGGCGTGGCGCGGATTGGGTGTGACAATCCTGCATGAGACGGTGGCTCCGGCGATACCGGGGGCGAGCATCCAGGCACTCAAGGCGATGAACAGCGAAAAGTGGAACAGTCTGAAGCTGAAAGCCGCCTCGTTCCATCCGAACACCGAGGGGGGCCAGGGGACGCCCACCGAGGAGAACCCGGAGCCCCCAAAAAATAACTCTGAAAAAGGAGTGAAGACGACCGTGATTTTCACGAAGAAGCAGCTTGCCAAGCTCAACGAGCGGTTCGCTGGCTACGTCGTGATGGCGGCTCAGGAGAACGACGAAGATAAGAGCGTTCTCGTGACCATGCGCAACGACAGCTACGAAACCTTCAAGTACAAAATGGCGAGCGTTGATGAAACCGTTGCGCCTGAGCGCATCTTCCCCGTGAATGCCGTTCTCGACTTCGGCGACAACATTCAGCTCTCCGCTGAAGAGTTCTCCGCCGGTCTGAGCGCCCGCGTCGAAAGCCTCTCCGCCGAGCTGTCCAAGGCTCAGAAAGAGCGTGACGACGCGCAGGCCACCATCAAGGCCATGACCGAGAAGGAAAACACCCGTCGGATCAAGGCCATGAAGGAAGCCGCCAAGTCCGCTCTGGATAAGTTCAACGCCGACCGCAGCGCCGAGGAAAAGGTCTGCGAGGAGGACATCTCCTGCGTCATGGCGGAGATCGACGGCGGCGACTATACCGAGTGCGCCGACAAGGACGGCAACTTCTGCGGCGAGGAGAAAGTCTGCCAGCGCGTCATGTCCATCTGCGCTCAGAAGGACATGGAGTTCCGCGCCAAGAACGCCGAGAAGAAAAACAACCAGTTCGCCTGGGACGGCATTACCGCCCCCAAGGGCGACGACGGCACCGTGGGCGCTCTGCTTCGCGGGCTGAACATTGAGTAAGGAGGAAAGCAGTAATGAGCTTCACCGCCAATACCGCGTTTGAAGCGCGGATTACCAACAACGAGAACGACCGGCTGGCGAACATCGCCGGTAAGTATTTCGTAAGCACCACCCCCACCGACTGCGACGCGGGCCAGCTCTGCGTCCGGGACAGCCTGCTGGACTGCGAGGGCTTCACCGGCGTCAAGAACGAGAACACCTGGAAGATGGTGGACGCGGCTTCCACCGCCACCATTGACGACGTGATCTACGCCTGCAACACCTATGACAATCAGCTGATCCCCTCTCCCGACGGGAACAACTATTTCATCGGTGTTCGCACCCTGGGTCTGGGCGCTCCCGCCGGTCGCTACTGCACCTTCACCCGCATCAACTTCGACGGGCAGAGCGTGTACCGCTTCGGCGAGGGCAACGTGACCCTCTCCACCAGCACCGACACCTATTTCACCATCGCCTCCGGCAAGCTGACCAGCGCCGCCGCCGCCCCCGCCACCGCTGGGGCCATCTACTTCGAGCTGCGCGGCACCGGCAAGTTCATCGAGGGCAACGGCGAAGCCTTCGGCTACTACGACGTGGTGGCCTGCAAGGTCAGCGCCTGATTGAGGGAAGGAGGAAGACAACAATGGCTAGGATCACTCTCAACAGCACCCCCAACAGCGTCTTCTCCGGCAACGACGACCGTTCCAACATCATCGCCGCCGGTGCGCTGCTGACCTACGAATACGCCCGGAAGGGCCAGGACGCCGTGCATAAGGCGCTCAACAGCGCCGAGCCTGCCGCCACCGCCCATCTGGACGACAAGCAGTACAAGGAACTGAACGAGCGTTTCGGCAAGGATCATCTGCTCTACGCCGCCAAGAAGTGCTGCGCCAACACCGGCAAGAAAGCCCCCGAAACCTTCGAGGAGTTTGCCAAGCGCGGTCAGGAGTTCTACGGCAACAGCGCGTTCTACGCTGTGCTGCAGGGCATCTACGAAGACATCCTCACCCCCATCCTGCCCCGCGTCTACAGCGAGGCCGTCAGCGTCTTCGCCGACGTGGTGGAAGTGGGCTTCGCGGAGACCTATGCGCTTACCATCGGGTCCGGCGACATCGTTTGCTTCCAGGACTCCGCATGGGGCGCAAGCCGCAGCGTTCCTGAGAACCGGTTCTACGAGAAGACCGTGACCCTGAACCCCTCTCCCCGCACCGCTGAAATCGCCATCAAGTGGCATCAGATGGTGGGCAACAACACCGACTGGGGCAAGTACATGGCGAACCTCGTGGCCGGTATGTACGCCAAGACCATGGGCCTGTGGAACGCGGCCATGACCGCCGCCGCCAGCAACACCGCCCTGATCCCCTCTGGCCTGATCTACAACTTCAGCTCTCTGAACTGGGTCACGCTGGCGAACAAAATCAGCGCCGTGAACAGCACCGGCATCCGCAACCTGATCGCCTACGGCGGCGCTGTTGCACTGTCCAAGGTGCTGCCCACCCAGGTCACTGGCTCCACCAACGTGAACATGGACGCCGCCATCGCCACCCTGCTTGGCCGTGACTATGTGAACGCCGGTTATCTCGGAGAGTACATGGGCGTCCGGCTGATGCCCCTGGTGGATGCCGTCATCCCCGGCACTCAGTACAGCACCGTCAGCACCATCCTTCCCACGGACAAGATCTGGATGCTGGCGTCTAACGGCTACAAGCCGCTGACGATTGCCATGAACACGTTCACTCCCATCAGCATCGAGATCGACGCCATGAAGAACCCTGATTTCATGGTAAAGCTGAACGTCACCACTTCCCTGGATAGTGCTGCCGTTTTTGCCAGCAAGGTGGGTCTCACCAACATTTAACCAAAAAAAGGGAGGGGTGCTTACTGCACCCCTCCCTTTGGCGGGATTCTCCAAAAGAAACCTCGATATTCATAGCCTTTCAAGGCGGCGTTCTTAATCTGCTTATGCTCGCCATTAACGGATTTGGCGGCTTCGCGCAGAGAGGAATACTCCGATACAACGGACATATCGGAATCAAGTTGGATGACCGCAATGTTATTCAGTTTGTCGTACAAACCGGATACATCAATGGATTGAGCGTCACCCACATCTTGTTTCAGACGGACATAGTAGCCTTTTACGGACGCATTCTTGCCCCGCACAACACCGCTGACGCTACCGTGATAGACGCCGAAATGCGCGGCGGCTTCTTTCATCGAAGAAAACTCCATCGCCCTTTTCCCGGTACGATCAAACAGAACAACATCGGTGCATTTTGCGTGGCGACCGGACTTGTAATGGCGAACACGGACGTGCTTTTCCATGTATTCCTCGGAGAACTGCTCGATTCCTTCTACATCTTTTGCATATCGGAATAGATGACCTGCTGCGGTTTTGTTTTCGCTAGTGAGGGCAGACCATATAGCGGAATCAGAGACCCCATAATACTCACAGGCAAACTTGATATACGCAAACTCCATGCAGCGATGCCCGTTCAAGTCAAAGGAAACGATAGGCACTGCGGATGGTGAATCCGGGCCGGAATGAGCGAGACCGTTTGACAGCCTCCCCTCTGCCGACATTCCTTTTCCGTCTACTCCGCCAGTCTTTATGTTATACCCTTTGTCTCGGTTGCAAAGGTCATACTCGGCAATCAGCTTCTTTTCCATTTCGCAGGCTTCTTCCTTTGAAAGACCATCTGCCAGCAGTTCGTGAGAAAATCCGTCCCAACCATATTTGTCAATGGCGTTCCAAAAATAGCGGGACTGGATGTAGTTGGCACCATTTGCACCGAACCTGTGGCTTAGACTTTTGGAAGTAATACCGACGTATTTCTTCCCGTTGACCTTGTTCGTATGGCAGTAGACCCTCCACTTCATTTCGTCAGTCACTTCTTATCAACTGCCTTTCTGAGAAGGAAAATGATGTAGTTGGACAGCGTTCTCCCCTCGGCGTCTGCTTTCCTTTGCAGCTTCTCCCGGAGATTGGACGGAATACGGAACGTGTAGGATTCCGTGGCTTCAATACCTTTCTTCATGCTCTCAACTCCTTTCCTTGATTATATCACAGGAAGAAAGACAACGCAAGACAAAAATGCCGTGTCCAGCGACTTGTGCCGGGGCAGCATCGGCGGGCGGCACACCATCAAAAAGAAAGGAAATTGAGACGATGGCAGAAGAAGTGAAGAAGACGCGGACGCGCAAGAGCGCGGCTGTGAAGACGGAAGAAGTCAAAGAAGCGGAACAGACCACCGAAGCGGCCACCGAAGAGAAGGACGAGGTTGCCCTTCTGAAAGCGCAGCTTGCCGCCATGAAGGAAGAGATGGCGGCGCAGATGAAATCCTTCCAGGAAGCCATGAGCGCGGCGCAGAAGCCCCAGGTCGTTCAGGTGACGGCCAGCACGGAGCAGGTACATTTCCTGTGGCAAGCGCCCGTGGCGGATGACAACGTGCAGGACTTCGGCCCCGGCGGGATGTATGGGCGCATCATCGGCAAGACAGGCGAGTTCTTCGTGCCGAAGAACGACCTGAGCCGGATTTTGGATAACATCACCCGGATGTGCCTGGACCGGCGCTGGCTCATCGTGGTGGACGGTCTCAGCGAGGACGAGCGGGAAGCCCTTGGCGTGAACTACAACGAGGGCGAACTGCTGGACAGGAAAGCATTTGCCAAGATGATCGAACTGGGCGACAAAATCCTTGAGATATTCCCGGCGCTGTGCGAGGGTCACAAGGAAATGGTGGCGAAGCGGTTCTACGAGGGATGGATGGAGAAGAATCCCTACATCCACCGGGACACCGTGGCGGAGCTGAACCGGATGGCAAAAGCCGCCGGGATGAAAGACAACGCTTTCAGCGCCATTATCGAGGGCATGAACGCGGAACAGGTTTAATTCGGCAAAAACAAAGGGGGTTGCGCAAATGGCTACGGCCTGGAGCGAAATAATAAATGCGGCTATGCAGGCGCTGGACGACGAACGGTGGCGGGAGCAAATCACCGTCAGTCCCGCGCAATTCTATAGGGCCAAGAGCGACAGCGTACTGTTTGCGCTCCCCCTTCTTAACAGTCCGCCCGAACTGCTGGACTATCTGGAAAAGGACATGGTGCAGCCGGAGTACGGCGACTACTCGTGGGAAAGCACGGAGGCGAGCCTTGCCGGGGAAACAGAGGTCGATACCGGGCTTTTGGGCTATGAACTCATGTCCTGCATCGTCTATGGGGAGGACGGAACCAGCGTCACGCCCTATCCCGGCGCGGCCTACGACGCGGAGACTGGCATCGTTACCTTCCCCCAGCAGGAAGCGGCTGGCGTCCATTATGAACTGGACTTCTACACCGACGGTACGTTCAACGACCTTACCATCAGCCAGAAGCGGCTGTTCGGATTGGCTGTCTGCGTGGCTTGGGACGAGGATTTCAGCCGGAACTGGCTCAATCTTCAGCCCAAAATCCACGATTCCAGCTTTTCCACGGTCAACGAAGCCAACTATATGGACAAACTTTCGCTTCGGCTGCGGGAGAACCGCCAGAGTTTCAACGATGAACTGCACAAGTACGAGCAGCTTTGCGCCTACAAGACGATGCGCTCGAACGGGCTGAACATCGTGCTTGCCTGAGAGGGGGAGGGATATGGCAACCCTCGATAAGACCACAAAAAACGCCCTTCTGAGCTTCGGCGGGACGGTGAGAGACCCGGCTTGGAACGTGCCTGCGCAGTATTCCAGCCGGGAAAACCAGTATTACATGGCGGAAACCGACCGATTCAAGAAGAGATACCTGAAATACGCTTCGGATTTCTTCGAGGGGGAAGCCCTCGGATTCTACGGTCCGGACGAAGAAGAGTGGGTAAAGTGCAAGTTCCGCCTTGCGGAAGTGGTGCGACCCAGCTCCGCAATCCAGCGGGAGTTTGACGATTACAAACACCTGATGCTGGAGGAACCGGCGCTCCCCTATATCCCCCAAGGTACGAAATTCCGGGCAATGGGGGCCGTTTGGCTCATGATTAACCCGCTGGACATCTCCAACGGGGACGGCGGGGGCATCGTAAGGCGCTGCCGGGTGACGTGGAATCACCTGGACTTCTACGGCAACGTGCTTCAGGAACCCTTCGTGGTGGAGACCGACCGGGCAAGCGCCAACTCCGACGACAGCCAGCAATGGGACAACATCACCAAAGGATATTTCAACATCACCTGCGCCGCGAACCGCTGGACGAAGCAGCTCGGCACCAATTCCCGCATGATTTTCGGCTCCGGTGCCTACAGAATTACCGGATTCACGGACTTTTTCGAGGAATTCACCGGGGATTTCGACTCCACACGGGTCATTCGCTTCACGGCGAGGTACGAAGAACCCAACGACGAGATCGACGACATGGTGAACCGCGTAGCCGAAGGTCTCACTTTCACATGGGAAATCGAACTCTCCGGCGCACCGACCATGGCCGTCGGCGGCACAGGGGCAATAGCCCCCACAAGCCGCAGAAAGGGCCAGATTGTCGAAAATTCTGAGGAATATCCCATCACCTACCTGTGGGAAAGCAGCGACGAGAGCGTTGTCAGCGTGGACGAGGCGGGAAATGTGACCGCGAACGCCGAGGGAACGGCTACGATTACCTGTAAGCTGGCACAGAACGACAGCATTATGTCAACCTACGAGGTGACGGTGGCGGGCGCTCAGAGCGGCGGACAGGTGGTGTTTTTGCAGGACGTTCCGGCCCAGCTCCGCATGTATCAGAGCGTGACGCTGGAAGCGGAATACATGGAAGACGGGGAAATGACCGGGGTTCCGGTGGAATATGCCGTTTCCGGGGCAAATCCGGCGGCGTACACCGTGGAAGAAAGCGGAAACAGCCTCACCGTCACCTGCTGGGGCGGCAGCACGACGCCGCTTACGGTGACGGCCAGCTACGGAGAATACAGCGCCAGCGCGGAGATTTACCTCAAGGGTATTTAATCAAAGTTTTAGATAAGGGAGTGTTTTTGACATGGCGGTTTTGGCAAATTTCGTGTTTCTGGACACGAGCAGCACGGGCACGACGAGCAGCACCTTCTACGTCCCCTATGGGGCGGACAGCGTAATGGTGCAGGCGACCGGAACAGGAACTCTGAACGTGACCATCAAGGGAAAAGCGGACACGGAGAACGGTAATTTCATCGCGCTGGCCTCCATCAACCAGACGGATTACAGCGTGGCGGAAACCATTACCGCAGAGGGAATCTACAGCGTGGCGACCTCCGGAATCCGCGAGATGCAGGTAGTAAACGGCGGAAACGCCGGAAGCGTGACCGTGTTCGGCGCGGCAATCGGGGAGGGCTGAGATATGGCAGTTGACAATATCGCCCGTGGAATGGCTGCATC
>Ga0326514_10000901_pt1 | contig 19573 bp, 26 predicted proteins | sample 3_2548_0518_D_FD_203653 | JGI IMG/M metagenome (GOLD analysis project Ga0326514, IMG submission 203653) | Bovine rumen microbial communities from UC Davis, California, United States - 3_2548_0518 | ecosystem: Host-associated > Mammals > Digestive system > Stomach > Rumen | place: USA... | reverse complement strand
CGATGCTCTCGTACTTCCCTGCGCCGACATACACACTCGGCGTATAGTACGCCTCACGGTGTTCGTGCTTCTGGTAGTATTGCCGCAGCTGGTCGTAGTCGCGGCTCGTCTTCTCGGCCTTGCCGAATACGTGGTTCAGCCACGGAAGCCCCGCGCCCATCTGCACCTGCATCTCCTGTATCACAGCCTCGAACAACCTCGGCTGCGCCTTCAATGGTATTCGCTCTATATTGCTCATAGTTATCTGTTTGTTTCGTTAATAAATCCAGTTCGACCAAACACTGCCCACGCCCACTCTCACCTTCTGCCAGCCACACTTACGCAGTAACTCACGGGCAGCATCAAGCAGCTGCGAAAGCGTAGCCCTCGCATCCACCTCAATCACCTGCCTCAACGTGCAAGCACCCTTGCAAATCTCCAACTCGACAGGTCTAAAATCAACTTTCTTTGCCATTATTCAAGATTTTTTAACTCTTAACTCTTAACTCTTAACTCTTAACTCGCCAAAATCCGCCTGCGGATTTTGGCAGCCACCCCCGGTGCAATCCTCCGCGCCAACTCCCCTCGCTTCTCCGCCGTCAAGCCGAACACCGGCCCATATTCAGGCTGGTTGCCCGGAGGCCAATGCCCCGTCTCCATCGTATAGTCCACCAACTCCTGCTTCCAGTCCGATGTCTTCACCGAAAAGCCCGTCTCGCTGTACTCTACATACATCCCATCCTGCAAACCGCCGTCAAAGTCCAGATAGACGTGACGCACCGGCAGACCCCTCCGTATCCTGCGAAACAGATGGTAAGGACTATACACACCCCCATTCATCAGCACCCCCTCGGCATTCAGTCCCGCCGCAAGCTGCTCCCTGTTCGCCGACACTATCCACGCCGCCTCCTTCTCGCAAGCAGCCCTCACAGCCGGAACCACCTCGTCCCGCACCCGCTCAATCCTCCGTATCAGCGTATTCAGCCTCATATCGCATATTTTGACTCTTCGGGGTTCTCCCGACGGAACTCAAGCGTCCTTCTGTTCGACACGCCGTTCGACACCCGCTGGTTCTCCTTCATCATGCTCACCGTGACAAAGGTTTGCACCACGATGACCTTGATATAGCCCTCACCATGGGCCGTGGCAATGAACGAACCACCGTCACACCCTATCATGAATCCCTCGCTCCCACGGTCGTAGCACATCGACACCACATTAAGGTGACTGATGATGCGGCGCGAATACTCATCGAACTCCTCGTCAGTCACTTCGTGGCTCATGTCGTGCCACACCTGCCGCTGCACGTAACGCTCCACGGCATGACGGCGCAGCACAAGGAAAGTCTCGTGGCCTTTCACCTCTTGTCTCACGACGAGCGAATGGTCGTAGTCGTCAAGATGCAGTATCACGTGCCACATCTTCATCCCCATCAGAAAGATATACGTCACCGTGAAATTGCCAATCTTCACATCGTGCCACACCTCCCGCTGCCCATGCAGCATCGCCCGCTGGCGTTTACCCTGCACGGCCTTGCTGTTGCGCACCTTCCAATACGACAACTCGCATTGGTGGAAGACGGCCTTAAGCCATGTATATTTCGGCACTTCGCTGGTCATGGCTCTATTCCTCCCACTCGGTAGGCTTGGTGAAATAATGCACTTCCTTGATGTCGGGATGCTCCTTGGCGAAGTCCACGAAGTTCTGCATACAGCCCTCCAGATGCTTGCGTGCGGCCTCCAGGTAGTCCGCCGGCCTGTCTTTGGCCACGGCAACCTGCACCCCCACCTTCTCGTCCTTCTCCTGGAACTTCAGCACAATGCCGTCATACTCCTCGCCTTCTTCCTCCACCTCCTCGCCGCGACGCATGGCCTCGCGCTTGCGCTCCAGCTCGGCCTCCTGCTCCTTCGTGCACTGGCACGAATAGAACTTGTGCTTGTCGTTCAAGCCGCCGTCCACATACCCCCATGCCACCACTTCGGCATACTCATACAGGGTGAAGCGGATTTTATCGGCCGACGGGCAAAGGCCGAACATCGGACTCTCCTTCTCCTCCCACTCGTCGCGCCGCTCCAGGTAGCCCGTCGTCAGCTCGCAATACTGCACATCGTCATGCATCATCAGCATCAACTCCTTGTTGGGGTCGGCATTCTTCAGCGCACTGCCAAGGTAGTCGACGCGCAACGTGTGCTTCTTGCCGTCTCTGGTGACGACTTCCATGTTGCCGTTGAACAGCACAGCACCGCCGTAAACATTCTTTTCTGTCATTTCTTCTATCATTTTTTGGTTAGACTTTTCACTTTTCTTCATGTAGTAGCGCATCCACGCCTGCTGCCGCTTCTCGGCCCTGCGGTGTATCTGCTCGTAGGGGCAGCGGTCGGGCAGGTTGGCCACACGGCCGTCCTTGTGCTCCATCGTCCACATCTGGCACACACCCCACCCCTCACTCTCCACATCGTGCATCGTGCGCTGCCAGTCCTCCACATCTTGCAGATGCTCCACCATACGCGCCGAATATTCGCCAGCGCCATGCGCCGCCCTGTCAAACACAGGCCTATGTATCTTCAGAGGTTCCATTGTTCAAGATTTTCAAGATTTTCCAAATCTTAACTCTTAACTCTTAACTCTTAACTGTCGCTGCGAGCGAGAGCGAGCAAGCGATCGCGTTCCTTCCGCAGCTCCTCGTCGCTCATATCATCGAAGCCGCTCACCTCCTGCTTCACACGCTCGGCCACATCCGTCAGGCCCATCACCATCTTCGCATTGTAGATGCCAGCCGTGGCACCCTCCTGGAGATTGCCGTGGATGAAATTCTCAATCCGCGCACACAGCTCGGCGAACTCCTGCGCCTCGTCCGACGCACCCTCGCAGTATTTGGCCTTGAACTTCTCCCAGTCAGCAATGCCCAGCCGCGCACACATCGACTTCATATTGTACGGCCGCACCATACGACGCTCCGTGTCCTGCGAGTCCTCGCTGCCGTCATCGCCGCTCACCTTCGACGACATCTTGATGTCCTTCGTCAGCGGCGACCCGTCGGCAAAGCCCAGGTACTCCACAAAAGCGGCCCTCAACGCCTCCGGCGTCCACACCGGCCGCTTCCGTCCGAAGGCAAACACCTCCTTCCAGCCGTTGTCGACCACCTTCTCGCGCATACTTTCATTCAGTGCATCCATAATCGTTTTATATCTAATTTGTTGTTATTCAGTTTATAATTTACAATTCGTTACACACATTTCCATCAAATCCACACTGCAAAAATACAAACTTTATTGAAACTGCCAAAATATTTTTCAACAAAATTGCGATTTTTCCACCCTCGCACCACCGAAACACCACACAATCAGCACACTAATAATACAAAAAATTTTCACACTATATATAGTATTCCAAATAGTGCAACCTTAACTTTGCGTCCCTCTCTTTGTCTGTCCGTTCATACTCAAACACTTGCGCACCCATTATGGCCTATCATATCAGCCAAGCCGACCCGAAAACCGAAAAAAATTTCTGCAAACTAAAACCACTTATCGTCCCAACTATACAGGTGGAGAGGGGGGTATAGCCCTGCCAGCCCTCCCGCCTGGCACCCCATCCGCCTGCCCTCCTCCAGCATCCCGGCCAGCTCCGGCCACGGTGCAAAGCTGCCAACGGTGCAAAATAAGTTTGCAGCGACATAAAAAAGCACCAACAAACACGGTGCGCAATTAGTCTTTGACTTATTCAGTACCAACCAGCCAGCCAGGACCTCCGCCGCCACTCCGCCACCGTTCCCGCCGCCCTGGTCGCCCTCCAGCTGCCCCGATCCCCTCGCCACCTGCCCCGGCTGCAAATATTTTCGTTTTTTTTCCGCCTGTATCCCTTCCAACGTAGGTATTTTCTACGAAAATACAGCCTATATAATAACCCATACACCCTGCCCCGCAATCATTGGCCAATATTAAACATTCTTTTATTTTCTTTTTTCTTCTCTCCCCCTTTAAAGGGGAGAGAAAAAGAAAAAAAGTATAATTATATTATCTATTATAGTACACCTGCGGACTTGTCACACAATCTTTCCACCAGACACAAGCGCACAAATTGGCACATATCAGCGCATTACAACGAAAAATGATGCAATGGCACACAATAAAACAAATATACCTGCGTTAATAAACAAGCTGCACAGCAAACAATAAACAGCACATAATACAATCTATAAACCAATAAAACAAATAATTATGATTGAATACACAATTAAGATTAACAACGGCAACGAAAACATTGGCAGCAATGCAAAAAGTATAACCGTTAAAGAGAAAGTAAAAACGGCCGGTATTAAGGCCCTTTCCAGGGAGATACACTTATTAAATCAATTGATCCCTGAGCAGGTGGCCGCCGCCGTCCTGGATAACTTTTGCGAGGCGGCCGCCGCGCTTATGTCGATGGGCCAGGCCGTCGTCCTGAAGAGCCGCGGCAAGGCTGCAATACGATTGATCCCGGACGTTAAATTGAACGGTCGCAATATCACCCTGGCCCGCGCTCAGGAGCTCGACAACACAGTCACCGATCTAACCGAGGACAACGCCGGCGATCTGGTGCAACGCGTCGGGGTGCGCGTCCGGGCGCGTGCTGTATGTGCTCCGGCCCTTACTGAATTGATCCAGGCCGCCGGAGTAACCACACAGAAAACAAATGTTGTAAATATCCCTAAAATACTGAAAACCAACGACAACGGCACCACTCCAGGCACCGGCGGCACCACAACAGGCGGTGACAATCACAACGACGGAAACGACTAAACAACAACAAATCAACACTTTATAGCGGCAATATTAAAATTGTCGCTTTTTTATTGCCAAAAATGCAAAGAAAACAACCAAACAAGGTGCAAAAAAACAACATAAAATTGCACCATATCAAAAAAAATTGCATTCATAACACATTATAAGATAACATATTAAAAAATATTTTCAAAAAAGTGAAAAAATATTTTGGTATATCAAAATAAATATGTATTTTTGCAGCAAGTTCAAAGGAACGAAAACAATAATTAACAATTAAACCCCCGGAGGAGTCGACCGGATAAACAAACGGCGAAAATATGACTAACATCACAAACAACAACACCGAAAAAATCAATGATTTTGGCCAGAAGATTGGCGGAGCTCGCAAAGATTTGTTTGCAGAGGCCCGCGAATGGGTTGAAATGATCGCAGGAATTACCCCCGAGGCGTTGGCCTCTGCGGGCCTTTCAAAACTCGTTAAAAAGCCAAATTTTGAAAGATTGACCGAACGCGGAGCCATCAGCAAAGAAACCGCCGCCGCCTGTTTCATTCTTTGGCGCAGCGTAGGTGCAAAGCCCCGTTACACTTCGCCCAGCTGGGGAAGAAAAACGCGCGACATCCTCGAAAAAATCGCGCAATTTATCACAACCAACGGTGAAAACGTCCCCGAGAAAATAACAACAAATCCTGAATACATTGTATTGTTGGCCAGCGGTTGGCCCTTGGTCCCGTTCTCGTTTGGTTCGTATGAGGTGCGCAGGAGTTACAACAACCCCGCGGAATTTCGTATTGTCGGCGGTCATTACTGGAGAGGCGAAGCCAGCAGCGACCCCCAACAAATCGCGCAGCAGATCCGCGAAATGGTGACAGCAGACGAAGCGAAGAGCGCGGCCAAACGCGCAGCAGGCCCCGCGCTGAGTGTTTACAGAAACCGCGCCGGCATATATTTTATTGCCCCTGACGGAAAGCCGGATATAACACTATACACCAGCGAAGACCGCGCAGCGACTTTTAACTATATAAAGGAAAACCGCGAAGAACTCTGTGAAAAATACGCAGCTTTAAAACAATTCCCGGCCATCCGCAGGGATTGGAACCGCCCCCGCGTCGGTGAGAACTGGAGAAAGGGCGAAAATATCACCCCCGAGACCTTCGCCGCCGTTCTGCCCTTCCGCGGTGTTGAGTTCGGAAACTGGGTAAACCAGACCGAGCGCGCAGCCCTTTTAAATTCCGCTTTTGACGGTTTCCATGATTTGGCCAGCGTTCTAAACATCGCCCCCGAAGCGGTCACCCTCTCCGGGTCGCTGGCTTTTGCTTTTGCGTCACGCGGTCACAGTTCCGCCGCCGCCCATTATGAGGCCGCGCGCCGCGTCATCAACCTAACCAAGCGCGCCGGCGCGGGTTGTATGGCTCACGAATGGTTTCACGCTGTTGACAACTACGCCGCCGGCGGTGGAATTAATAATTTTGCAACCGAGGACAGCAGCCACCCCGAGGCCTTCGCTATTTTGGAGGCAATCAAAAGAACTGACTATTACACTAGATCCCAAAATTTGGCCCGTTGGATGGGCGATTATTGGACCAGGGGCAGAGAATTGACCGCCCGCGCCTTCGAAGGTGTTATTATGTCTTTACTCAGCTACAACGGTATTTGTTCCGACTTCCTGGCAAATGTTGAGGATTTTGACACTTTCACAGCCAGAGACATTGCACACCGTTCAGACTGCTACCCATACCCGACGGCCGACGAAGCCGCCGCCCTTCTGCCATTGTATGTTGATTTTTTGCGCGTGGTCTTCGGTGATTCTGTAAAAGTGACCCCCGCCGCCATCGCAGACGCAGAACGCGCAAAGGCCAAAGCAAAAGCCGACCAGGAAGAGGCCGAGAAACTGCGCGCCCAGCGTATCGCAGAAGCTAAAGCCGAAGCAAAACGCAAAGCCAAAGAAGCAGAAGAGGAAAAACAACGCAAAGCAGAAGAAAGCCGCCGCCGCGCCGAGATTACCCGCGCCGCCATTGTTGACACCATGACCGCCCGCCACTTTGAAACCATCCGCACCGGCGAAGACTCCGCCGCCGTCTATTTTTGCGCCCTCCTGAATGGCTATATTTTCACAGGTCATGTTGATATAACAACCGACCCAGAAGAAGCCAAACAAAAAGCCGCCGCCGCTCCCCTGGCTATGATCAATTATAAATATTGCCACAATGCAAAGCGAATAATTCTGCACAGCTGGAAAACCGCCGAGGCAAAGAGCAGCCACCGCACCGCCGCCGCTTTTATTGAGGCCTTAACAATTGAGGAAGTGCGCCGCGTGGCTTATGCTTTTCGCGACTTTGAGAAAGCCGACAACATCGACCGCGCCTCCGCCATCTATGCCGACACCATGCGCACCCAGACGGAAACACACACCACCACCACACCCGCCGATCCTATAGAGGGAAGCACAGCACCCGCCGAGGGTCTGGAATTGGTCAACATCCCCGGCGGCGTGGCCATTACCGGCAACACCTACCCACACCGCCGCGAAATAAAAATAAAGGGCTGCAAATGGAATAAAGCCGCCAAAAGATGGGAAGCCACCACCCCCGAAGCCGTCGAGAGCGTGCGCGCCTGGTTCGGTGTTGGGTCCTCTGCCGCTCCTGAACAGCAGCCAGAACCCACCGCCGCAGATCCGACCCCCTCCCAATCAAAAAACGACAACCCCGCCAATCAAAAAACCACACACGCCGCGCCCTTCGTTCAGACCATCGACACCGACAACGAGAACGAGTGCAAAGCAGCCGCCGAAGCATTGACCGACGCAATAATGACGTTTCCCGACGAAATTGACGCGGAAAGCCTGAGAATTGCCGCCCATGGTGTCGCGTTGGCATATTGCCCGCAGGACGCCGCCCGCATGGTCTCCGAGGCTTTGCAGCTGTCCGCGGCGCTCTTCCGTCGGCACGATGAAATAATAAACGTATTAGAGCATTTTATGGACGGCGTAAACGCCGAGGATTGGGAAGAATACGAACAGCAGGCAATAGAATTTGAAACGTTGGCCTATAATATGTCAAATGCCGCCTATGCCATCGCCCGCGCCGTCGGTGTGGATGAATGCATCGCCGACAACCTGGCAAACCTCCAGCCCGAGCAGTCAGACCCCGCACAGCTGGAAATATCTTTTGAGGTCCCTGCCACAGAAGCCGACGTATTAAAGACCGCCGCCCGCATTCGTGCCAACTATGATACAATGAAAACAGAAGCCGCCACCCCTTCCAGTCAAAAAACCGACGACACCCCCGCCAGTCAAAAAGCCGACGCCACCCCATCCGGCCAAAAAATGGAAGAACTTTTTGCACTCTTTGAAAGCAAAATAAAGGCTTCTTCGATATACGCGAGCGACTTCAGCAAAGAGAGTCCGCAAAATTGGAATTTGAATGCGTATTATTGCAACGGTTCAATAAATAATTTGTTTCTCGCCTTTAAACTTGGGAGAGAGGCCGCATAAATGAATATTAACAACGGGCGCGACACCCGTCGCGCCCAATAAATGACAACAATATGGAAGAAGAAAAAAACAGTTACAGAATGCAAGTAAACCACGACACCGCCCGCGCCCTTGTCGAACTCCGGCAACATCAGGGCATCACCATCGAAGAGGCTGCACAACGCGCCGACTACACGCCCGACAAGCTGGCCGCAGTCGAAGCAGGAAAGCTGCCCCACAACATCCACAACCTGGCCCGCATCGTCGAGGCCCTGCGGGGCCGCCTGGCCATCGTCCCGGAAGAGCACCCCGACGATCCCCACTGCCAGTTTATCGAGTTCGAGGACTGACACCCCCTCCCAATCAAAAAAGTTTATACCCACCAATCAAAAAAATTAACGAATAATTTACGATAATTAACGTTCAAAAAGATATGAAAAAAGCCGTAATCTACGCCCGCGTCAGCTCCACCGGCGACCGCCAGGACACCGCCCGCCAGGTGGACGACCTCACCGCCTACGCCCGCAACAACGACCTCCAACTCGTCCGCACCTACACCGAGAAGGCCAGCGGCCGCAAGAAACGCGCCGACCGCCCCGTGCTCAACGAGTGCTTATTGTACTGCATCGCGCAGCGCATCGACACCCTGCTGGTCAGCGAGCTCTCCCGCCTGGGCCGCAACGCCGCCGACGTGCTGAACAACGTCAACGCCTGCAAAGAGGCCGGCGTGAACATCTACTTCCAGAAGGAGCAGATGTCCATCTTCCTGCCCGACGGCAAGCCGCACCCGTTCCTGACGATGCTCGTGGCCGTCCTCGGCGCCATGGCCGAGATGGAGGCCGACAACATCCGCTACCGCCTCAAGTCCGGCCGCGACAAGTACGTCCGCGACGGCGGCAGGCTGGGCCGTCCCGAAGGCTCCCGCAAGACCGTCGCCGACTACGAGCGCGACTATCCCAATGTGATCAAGGAGCTGCGCCGCCCGGGCCGCGAGAGCTACGACCGCATAGCCAAGCTCACCGGCACGAGCAAAAACACCGTCATCACCGTCGCCCGCCTCCTCGGCCTCACCCAAGACCAGCAGCAACCCACCGTCACCATCCACGAAAAAATTGAAAATTGAAAATTGAAAATTGAAAACCCCCACCAATCAAAAAACCTTATAGCAATGGAAACAGTAATCACATACGACAGCCTGCCCGGCACAACAACAACAATATCGAATTACGAAACGTCAAATCCCAACGAAATCACGATTTATATTGAATCCAAAGAGAATAATGCTTTTGCAGAACTGTCAATCACCACTGAGGAGGCCGAACACCTTATCTCGGCCATCCAGTCGTGCATCGACCTAACCAGGCAACAGAACAATATGACAGAACCGTAAACAAACCCCCACCAATCAAAAAAAACCAATGGACAACCAGATTGAACCCCTCATCATCGAAGGCAGGCCCTTTACGCCCGACGACCTCCAGCACCTCGACGAACTGAACGAGGAAATACTGAAGCAGAACCCTCCCGAACCCTTCCAATGGAAAAAGGGAATGCTATCCCATAGGGAATGGGAGGAACTATACTTCCATCGGCCAATCGTTATTTCCGAACCCACCAATCAAAAAACGCCCCACCAATTAACGGATAATTAACGGCCATTAACGTCCACCGCCCCCGCCAGTCAAAAACTCGCGGGGCTTTTTCGCCTCCCCCTCCAATCAAAAAAGTGTACCAGTCAAAAAACTCATAACTCATAACTCATAACTCATAACTGAAAAATTGTCAACATTCTTTGGAATTATACACAATATTTTTGCCAATCCTGCGTTTTGCAGACGTAAACGTTTGCAAACAAAATGACTATAGATTGGATTGATACCCTGATTGGATTGGCCGCCGGCGGCGGTCTGGTGGGTATTTTCACCATACCCTCCGCAATCAAAAAGGCGAAAGCCGAGGCCAAGGATCCGGAGATAGAAGCCTGGCGCAAGCTGGTGGACGAGCTCCAGGAGCAGAACCGCGACCTGCGCGAGCGCATCACCACCAACGAGAGCCGCATCGACGAGCTGAACCGCCGCATCGACGACCTCTACAAGACCAACGGCGAATGGCGCGAGGAGAACAACAACCTCAAGGCCGAGAACAGCCGCCTGCAAGCCGAGAACGAAAGCCTGCGTGAACGCATCAACGCACTCACGCAATAACGCACTCACGCAATAACGCATTCACGCATTCACGCATTATGAAGATTCAAGTCAAACGCACCGCCCGCAAGGGCACCTACACCGTCGGCAAGGTGAGCATCGACGGCAAGTATTTCTGCGACTCGCTGGAGGACACCGACCGCGGGGCCACCCAGGTGATTCCCTTCACCTCGACGGGCGGCGTCAAGGGCTACTGGACGACCCCCGACCACGGCACCATCGAGAAGGTGCCGGGCCGCACCGCCATCCCCACGGGCCTCTACGATGCCACCGTCTACTTCTGGCCCAAGTACAAGTGCTACTGCGTCCAGCTGCTGCGCGTGCCCGGCTTCACGGGTATCCTGATGCACAACGGCATGACCGCAGACCACAGCGAGGGCTGCATCCTGCTGGGCAAAAACAACTTCGTGGGCCGTCTCGACGGCAGCCGCCTCTACATGGACGCTCTCGCCGCCCGCGTCCTCGCCGCCGAGAAGATGGGCGAGCGCGTCACGGTGGAAGTAGTCTAATCCCCCATGCCCATGTCAATGAAACCCATTAAACCCATTAAGCCCATCATCTCCATCGTGGCCCTGCTGCTGCTTTCAGGGTGCCGAACCGTCCGCGTGGTGGAGCAGGTGCCCGTCCACGTACACGACACCCTGCGCCTCACCCAGACGCTCCGCGACAGCATCTACATCGACCATTTTCGTGAGGTCACGAAAAAGGCCGACACCGTCTACGTCACCGACAGCATCGCAGTTATTAAGTATTCCTTAAAGACTGACACCGCCTACCGCTACATCGAGCGGCCCGTGACGGTTGCAAAAACTACAACTGTCGAAGTGGAAAAGCCCCTCCGCTGGTGGCAGAAGGGCCTGATGTGGGCGGGAGCCATAGGCATCCTCACAACTCTTGCAGCCGTGGTGGTTCGTCTCCGTCGTCATTGAACATTCTGACGCATTCGTCGTCGGTCGTATTCATTTTTTGTTATTATGTCTATTCGTTGGATAATCGGCTTGCCTTTCTTTTCGCCCCACACGGGGCAATAAACAATCTCTTCTCCTTTCAGGTATGCGTCGGCATTCAGCACGCCGGCGGTGAAACGCCGTATGGCATCGAGCCATTGGTATGGCGTGAATTTTGCCGTCTCGTATCTCTCGCCGTTCCATCGACTGAAGGTGTAGTCCCCTTTGGAGCAGAAGTCGTCGCACAGCAGCCTCAACATCATCTGCGCACCCTCGGCCCGCAGATAGTCTTCCCTTGTCATCTGGTTCAACATTGCCATAACTTTCAACTTTCAACTTTCAACTTTCAACTTTCAACTTTCAACTTTAATTTACCACGGGCACGGCTCCGTCGGCAGCTCCACGCGCGTCTCGGTCGCCAGCCGCTCTTTGCCTTCGGGCAGGAAGTAGCACTCCGGCAGGGGCAGCACCTCGGCACGGCGGTTCTTGCAGTAGACGCGGCCCGTGTGGCGCGTGACGATCTGTATGCCCTCGAAGCCGGGGCACGCCTCGCACACATCGCTGCCCACATAGCACTCCTCCGGCCAGTAAGGGCAGGGTGTGCCGCATTGCTCGCCGTTGAAGCGGAACCACACGGCCCACTGCCACGCCTCGTCGCGCAGCACGAAGTCCTTGACATACCGCCGCGCCAGGGTGCGGCCCGCCTCGTAGCGGGCCGCCTCGTCGTGGCTCACCTCGCGTACCTTGCCTTCCATAGCCGTCATTTTTTCAATGCCTTGATGCGCTTAGACAGCAGCTCCTCCTTCTCGCGGAACTCTGTGTAGGTCTTCCTGTTGCGCTCGTACTGACGGAAATAGGTGCTCACGCCTTCGGGGGCTTTGTTGACCACGGCCCCGCAGCTGATGGTGTCGTGTCCGGCCAGCAGGTAGAGGAATTTGCAGAGCTGCGCCCTCGCCCACGGCAGGGGCCGCTTACGGCTCCTGCCCGTGAGGTCGGACCGCGTCACGCCCCACACCTCGCACACCAGCCCGATGATCTGACCCGTCAGGTCGTTGTTGATGTTTCTCTTTGGCCACATAATCCTTTTCAGTTATGAGTTATGAGTTATGAGTTATGAGTTTCACTAACGCATTCACGCATTCACGCATTCACGCATTCAGAACGGCAAATCGTCGTCGTCGGCGTCGGGCATGGTGGTGGCGGTGGGGACCTCTTCGGGCGGCAGGTTCTGGGGGTGGATGTCGTAGGCGACGCCGATGTAGGGCAGCACCTGCTTGGCCAGCTCGCGGTCGTAGGCCGAGTCGTTGAATTTGAGGCGGGCGGCCATTTCGGGGTTGGTCTGCGCCAGGTGCTCCTGGGCGGCCTTGCCGATGTCGAGGCGGAGGTCGTAGTCCTGCTTCTTGCCGTACCGCTCGCGGCTCTCGTCGCTCACGGGCCACTGCTTGAAGGCCAGCTCGGCGGTGCGGATTTCCTTGCCGGTTTTGGTGACGAAGGCTTTTTCGTCGACGAAGTTGTCATCGAATGGGATGAAGATGCCGCGTTTCGTGCAGGTCTTACCCACGATTTTTGTTACAAATGCCCCGTTGAGGGCGCGGAGGTTCAGTACTCCGTTCTTTGCTAATTGTTCCATTGGTATGATTTTTTTATGTGTTGGTTTATGTTTTCTCTTTTCTCTTTTGTGGATGCAGGGCGATTTCTCGCCGCTGCATCCTGTGCGGGTCGGGTACTACTGCGCGCCGGCTTCGCCGTTGCCCGCTGGGACCAGACTAAGTTCTGTCTGCTTTTTCAGGTAGCAGAACACCTTTCGTTAGTCATTCCCTGCGTTGGGGTCTTCGGGGTTGGCGGGGGTGGTGGGGGTTGTGGTGCCGGAGTCGTCGGGCTCGGCGGGGGTCTGCGAGGGGTTGTAGTCCACCTTCAGGGCCTCTTTGTTGAGGGCGAACTGGCGGCTGTACTTGACGCCCACCGTCGCGCCGAGCGTCCATTGCAGGCGGTCGGGGGTGAGCATTGCGGCCTCGGCCGTGCTCTTGCCGCCGAACTTGGCGGGGTTGTCGGCCACCTCTTTGTCGCTGATGCGGCCCGTGACCTTGGGGTAGATGCTGACGAGGTGTGCGCCGTCGCCGTTGTTGAGGCACACGCGGTTGTTCTCCAGCGTCTCCTCGGCGATGATGTCGGCCACGGCGACGATGACCATAGCGGCCTCGTAGCTCTTCACGCCGGTGCGTGCGGCCACCTTGGCGGCGAGCTCCTGGTTGTTGATTTCGTTGTCCACCACGGCCTCGGCGTAGAAGCTGTGGGTGCCCATCTGGTTCTCGGTGGGCGTGTACTCGCGTACACGATACTTGACTTTTGCCATAGTAATGATTATTAAAATTGTTATACAATGTGGGGCTTTTGCATACCCCGTTATCTTTCTTTTTGCTTTTGGTTAACCTTCTTCGCGGAGAAGGTTAACTATCTCTTCGGTGATGGTTAACCTTCTTTGCGGTGTTGGTTAACCTTCTTTTTGGGGTAGGTTGAAGTCGATTTCCGTCTGCCGTTTCTTGGCAATATATTCATCGAGGCTGATGTGCGAAAGCCACCAGTCGAAATAGTCCTCTGCCGAGGGCAGTTTCTGGCGGTCTCTCTCTCTCTCTATATATCGCTCAATGGCGTGGATGAAGGCCGCTTTGAGTTGTGGATGCGTCTCGCAGTAGGCTCTCACCTCTTTCGGCCTTGCGAAAGGGCAGAACACACAGCCGACGCGCTTGTGGGTCTTGTAGCAGGGGTTGATGGGCAGACCGCGCAGGGCAATGAAGTCCCACACATCCTTCTCCGTCCATTCGAGGATGGGATAGACCATAAATTTGTCCTTGCCGCCGACGCAGCGGAACTCGTTGGCCTCCATCTTGTCGAGGTCAACGCTCTCTTTCTTGTCCTTCGAGCGGCTCCATTTGCCGACCTCTTCGTAGGCGGCACGCTTGCGGCTCTCCTCCTTGCGGACACCCGTCAGCACCACATAGCCTACACCGGCAGTCTCTTTGAACAGGGCGCAGCACCAGCGGTTGAACATCGTGGGCACTCCCTTTTGGGCTATCAGCTGGAAGTAGGATTTTTCGGGGATGCTGAATTCCACATCGGGGTAGTGGTGCTTGATGAAGCGCACGTTGTCGGCGGGGTCGTTGGTGGTGACGTTGTAGACAGCGCGGTATTTCACGCCTGCCGTCTTCACCAGTTCCAATACGGCCTGGCTGTCCTTTCCGCCGCTGAAGCCGACGTGGAAGCCCTCGTCGGGCTGCATCGTCAGGGCCAGTTTCTCCGCCTTGCGGATGAGGGCGATGCTATGGTCTATCTTTTCTTGCAGTGTCATATCCTAAAACGGTGTTTCTTCGTTATCGTTACTATCAAATATATCTTCGTTGTTGTCCTCCACGGGCAGGTCGTTGGGTTCCGTCCGCGGCTGCAATGCCTGCTCCTGGCGCCGGGCTTGGTCGAGGAATCCTTGCACATTACCCTCGCTGGGTGCCGACGGCGCGGCGGTGGGGATGGGGAGCGGCTGCTGGGTGGGCGTGAGGTAGCTCTGCTGCATCCACTGCGTCTCGCCCGTGGCGGGATCAAAGGGGTGGAAGCGGCCCACGCCCGGCTCGTAGCGGAAGTAGATGGTGCCGAGTTGGGCGATGTATTCCCACTTGGTCTTCTCGATGGCCATTTCCACATAGTCGAAGCCGAAGGTGTTGTCGTCATCGTCCTTGTAGTGGCGGGTCATCACCATGCCGAAGTCGCCACGGTTGCGGAACATTGCGCCGCCGCTGATGTTGTAGAGGTGTATCTTCATCGGCTTGCCGTCCTTGGTGGTCTGCTGGTTGGTGGGGTGGGGCATGACGAATGCCGTCACGTCCTGCCGGTGGGCGAAGTTGAGAATCTTGAGCAACGCCTCGTTGATATTGTCCACCTTGAAGAGACTCTCGCCGTGATGGAGCAGCGAATTCCAGGGGTCGATGATGATGGCCTCGCAGCCGTATTTGCGGCACTGGTACTTGGCTATGGCCAGCACGTCGTCTATCTCGTTGCTGTCGGGGTCGACGAAGTGGACGGCCTCTTTCACCTTTTGGCGACCGTCGGCATATTCCGCGCTGTCGGGGTCGATTTCGCTGACGGAGCGGCCGAGGTATTTGGTGAGGAACATGGTGAGGTGTTCGCCGAGGGGCATCATTTCGGGTGAATAGACGCTGAACTTCCAGCCGTAGCGGGCGTTCATGAGCACGGCGAGGTGGTCGAGGAACTGGCTTTTGCCGCTGCCGGGGGTGCCTGTGAGGATGTAGAGGCGGCCCTTCTGGATGCGGAGCAGGCTGTCGAGGTTGGGCAGGCCCACGGGCAGGCCCTTGGGCAGACCGTGGCGGATGATGTCGTCCATTTCGTCGGCCACGGAGTCCATATCGACGTCGCCTTCGGGCCGCGTCACCTTGCCCTGGCTCAGACGCAGGCGCAGCTCGTCGGGGCCGTTGTGCATCAGGCAGTCGTTGGCGTCCTTGTTGGCCTTGCCGGTCTTGGGGTCGGTGCCGTAGTCGGTGACGATGACGTACTGCCCCGGCTCGAAGTGCTTGGCCAGCTCGGTGGCCAGGCCCGTGCCCACATTGTCGTTGTCGGAGCAGATGTAGACGGTCTTCTTGTCGGCGAAGTATTCCTCGTAGTAGTCCACCAGCCAGTGCATCGTCTTGTCGGCCCCGCCGTCGGGGACGCTGACCACGTTGAGGTAGCCGATTTCGGCCAGCGAGAGGGCGTCCATCTCGCCCTCGACGATGTAGAGGTCTTGGGCGTTGCGGATGTTGTCGAGGTTGTAGGCTATCTGCTCGCAACCCGCCTTGGCCTGGCGGAAGCACTTGTCGCCGCTGCGCAGCTTGGTGGCCACCACCTCGCCGTCTTTCATATAGTTGAAGTGGATGGTGGTGCATTTGGCACCCGCAATGCAGCGGCCCGCGTTGTCGACGGCGCGGTGCTTGCCGTGGGCGGGCATCCAGTCGGTGCCGCTGGTGACGTGCATCTTCTTGAGCGTCGCCTCGCTGATGCCGCGCCCGGCGAAGTAGGCCACGACATCGGGGTCTATGGCCGACGAGCGCGGCTGCGGCGGCTTGGCGTAGTCCTTCTTCTCGACGGTCTTCTTGGCGGCATAGTCGCGGTACCACGGCTGCTGGCGCATCCACGCCTCCTTCTCTTCGGGCGTGACGACGGTGGCGTAGCCCTGCCAGCCGCAGCGGTGGCACTTGAAGGCGCCCGTCTCCACGTTGCAGCTCAGCGAGTGGTCGCTTTTTGGCTTCCCGTTCTCGTGGCAGTGCGGGCAGTAGGTCTTCACGTAGCCGCTCGTCCGCCCCGCCCCCCGTCCGAGGTCGATGTTAAATGCTTGCCAGTCGATCATAGGTGGAAATCTTACTGCCCTTTGAACTTCGCCTCAAACATAGCCCTCAACGCTTCCTCACCGCGTCCCATCTTGTTCAGCAGGTGGCCTACCATAACGTCGAAGTCACTGCTTTGTGCCAACAATAGGGCAACGAGTGCGAGGTGCTTCATCTGGTCTGACTGCTTGGCCGTAACCTTTAGCACGTTTTCAAGCATCCCTTCCGTGGAGAAGCCTCGTTCTTTCATGGCGAGCAGACCTTTCGTATCACGGTCGGCGGTTATAATGATATTGAGCAGATATTTGATGAGTCCGCTTTTGTCTTTTAGCAGATTTATGATGTCTGGTTGTTGCATAGATATGATTATTGGTTAGACGTTATTCGTGTTCTAAAACTCACTCTCCCTCTCAGGTATATCCTCCGGCTCGTACCACCCTTCGGGGTCGTTCACCCACACTGCCGTCTTCGTCGGTCGCGCCGGGGCTGTCAGCGGCACCTGCACCATCTCACCCTTCTCGCCGTAGTAGAACCGTATGCCGAACTGGTACCGCTCGCCCATATCGGCATCCCCCTGCGCCGAGCTCTCCACCACCGTGGCATTCTCCGGCAGCTCCGCCGCCTCCTCCTCCATCTCCTGCTGTATGGCCTTGGCCAGCAGCCGTTCCTCCTTCGCCAGACGGCAGACGAAGCCCGACTGCCTGCGCCCCTTGAAGAGCGGCGCATTCTTGACGGGCTCTATCCACCCCTTGCCGCGCAGCTCCACGCAGATGTCGCGCACCGACACGTCGATGTCCCGCCGTATGGCCGCATAGAGCGCGTCCAGCGAACCCTTCGTAAAGATGGCGTTGGGGTCGTCGTCCAGGTACCTTGCGTGGTTGTTGTGGTCGTAGATCCACTTGTACACCGCCACCGCCTTGAACGAGAGGTTGTCCTTGATGGCCTTCTCCGCGATAAACTTCGGTATCGCCCACGGCTTCTCCGTGTACTTCTTTTTCTGTTCTTTCTCTTTGTCGCTCATAGTTGTAAATATTTACTGCACACTCTCTGCCTGTCAGCAAATTGCTTTATCGGGCTGTCGGGCTTCAGCCCCAGGCCGCACACCCCCATAAAGTATTCATGTGTATAGGCGTTGTAGCTCGGCCCCTCGGTGTCCCGCCTGAAGTGTCGGCACCTCCCGCACGTCACCAGCGTCACCTTCGCCGCCGCCTTACATATTTTTGCGGGCATTGTCGAGCACTCGTTTCACAAACTCCGGGTCAGCCGTCTTGGTGTTGATGACGCTGCCGCCATACTGCAACTGGTCGCGCACAGCCCCGTCGTGGCTCTCATACCACGCCACCGACCCCCTCTCGGTATTCACCAGCACATACTGCGCCGGCCACTCCGGGTGCAGCCTGTCGAGGCTCTCATTCTGTTCCTGACTGTTCTTGATCGTTTCCATAGATATTATTTCCTTTCTGGTAAGAATAATTTTGCTTGGTAATATTGCCCCCGCACCACCTCAATGTTGTTCGCCATAAAGGCATCGAGCAGTTCACTCAGCGTGTCGCTGTCGAAGCAGAACTGCCTGTTGGCATCTTTGTCGCCTCCCAGCAGCCCCTGCATCACCTTGTCGTAGGCATCGAAACTCTGCATTAGGTTGTTCGCGGACGTCTTCACGCGCTTCACCAGCAGGCCGTGCTTCTCCAGCAGGTCGTTGCACTGCTCCGCGTACTGGTTGGCCACCGTGAAGGTGAGGTACGCCATGCTCATCAGCTTGGCCGCAGCGTCCAGGTCGCCGCTCTCTTGGGCCTCCATCGTGCGCCGCACATGGTCGGACCATGCCGCCTCACGCGCCGCATCCACCACTGGCCTCTGCACTTGCACACCCATACCCTCAGTCCTCCGTCCTTGCGTCCTCAATCTCGATCCCGTTCTCCTTGGCGTATCGCGTCATCTCCGTCACCCGCTCAAACACCACGTAGGTCATCCCGCCCATCCCGTTGGGCACCGCCAGCGTGCAGTCTGCGCTGTTGTTGTAGAAAATAGCTGTTGCTTTCATTGTCATTGTTTTTATCGGTTAAACATTCGGCCCATTAGACCCATTCAGCCCATTAGACCCATTCTTTTTTTCTCTTTGCCCTCACGGTGGGATTTGATACCACTCGAACCAGATTCCAGAGCGACACCCTTGCGGGCGACATTGCGTTCATCCAGCGTTCCCCCGCTGGCGGCGTGAGGGTTGCCGTGCGTTGTCCAGTATTATCAGCCTTGCGGCCACACAGCAGGCTTTCTTGTTGGTACTATATTAGGTTGTCGAGAACCTGCTATTCTACTAATGGCGTGACGTCGTACACCATCGTCATCTCGGCATTGCGGCTTCCGAGGTTGACGGTCGCCGCATCGAGTATGCCGGTGCCGAGGCCCGTGCGGATACCCTCTTTCAGCCGTTGCTCGGTATTAAGGTCGGGCACCGGCAGCTCGGACACCTCCTGTTTCTTGATGAGTTTCACCGTGCCGCCGTCACGCCACTCCGTCGCCTCGTCCGCAGGGTCGTCGCTGTTCAACGCCCACTTGTAGGCAGGCACGTCATAGTGCAGATACGAAGCCTGCAAGCTCGGCCATGCCAGCGGGCCGTTTTGAAGGTACACGCCCTCCGTCAGCTCGCTCTCCGTATTCGGCACGGCATAGACGTTGCCCGAAAGGTTGTTGTGCATGCGGTGCAGCGTCACGTCTCCGTAGCCCGCGCCGAAGTCCACCTTCACCTCAATAATACCCATACCCATATTCGTGTACGCAGCATGGATACACTGCATCTCGCCCGTGCCTATGTATGTGGCTACAACGCTGCACATCCCG
>Ga0326514_10000900_pt1 | contig 19614 bp, 23 predicted proteins | sample 3_2548_0518_D_FD_203653 | JGI IMG/M metagenome (GOLD analysis project Ga0326514, IMG submission 203653) | Bovine rumen microbial communities from UC Davis, California, United States - 3_2548_0518 | ecosystem: Host-associated > Mammals > Digestive system > Stomach > Rumen | place: USA... | reverse complement strand
TTCGGGCGCTTTTGGCAGCAAAGGAGCAAAATTCATAATCCCGGCGATGGCTACGCTGGGGACAGCAGTATCCATTGTTGCCATGCTTATGAGAAATTTAGACAACGCGCGTCGAGTAAGTGGCGAAATCCGCCGCTGGAATGAACGTCTTGACAAAAGACGTATGATTGCTGAGAAGCGTCGTCAGGAAGAATGGGCGATCAAAAAAGAAAAACTTGAGTCTCAGGAAAATGCCGAAGGCCTAAAAGAGCAACCTAAGCGGAGACGTGGGCGTCCACGTAAAGGAACGTGATTGCCATGGATTTCAAGCAAGAAATGGAATTGTTTGTCCTTCGGGAAAACATGAAGCGTTGTTTAGACGCCGGCCCGAAATTTCCGAAAGGTAGCAAGTATCGATTCAAGGAAGTTGAACCGTTCATTCTCGCAGAGATGAACAGTTCGATAAACGCTGTTAGAATCATCTACAAGCATATCATTCGCGCCTTGAAAGACGGCGACAGTGCAAAGCTAAAGGCCGCCGAGAATAACGCGATAGAAGGTTTTGAGAAACTAAAAGCTAATGTCATTAAGTTCAATGACAAGCTTAACCGCACCTACAACATTTAACGCCCAGTGGTGCCTGGGATTAACGGAGGAAAAAATGAGAAGCACGAACATGTTTTATGGCTACAAAAGACTTTGCGATGCTCGCATGGGGGGCTATGGCAAGGGGTATGTACGTCGGCGCCGTCACTCCGATGGTATCGCCGAAACGATTAAGGCGCTTTTAGAGAAAGCAATTGCATTCATTTCGTCCTTGATTGAAAAAATTATCGCAAAAGTTCAAAGTGTGAAAGAAGATTCGGTGAGGGCGATAAAAGCTGCAAGGGTCGCTTATGACACGCCGACTGCTAAAGAAATGCAAGATAATTGGACAAAAACTCAGAAACAGTACTTGAGTCTTGCTGCCAAAACATTGAAACAGGCTAAAGTGGCTCAGAAAGCGCTTAAAGTGGCGTTAGGAAGTTGTGTCGCATTTGGCGCAGCATATCTTGGCATGCAGGCAAAAGGGCCAGTTCTCCAGAAACTTACGGAAATGATCGTCAACAAGAAATATAATCTCAAACCAGATCCTGATGTAGGTTCAACATCTGTTTTCGGCGGCACTGTTGCCAACATCGCAAGTTCCTTGAGAAAAAAGAAGTAACAACATAGGAAATCATAACAATCGAAGGAGGTAGAGATGAAACATCTTAGTACTTTTAACGCTGGAATTGTCGGCGGAGTCGGTGTCGCACGATTTAACGACGCGCGTGCTGTAAAACGATTTTCGGACGGCGCGATTGCCACGGGCGGTGCTTTTCTTGTTTCCGAACTTGAGAAGCGTGAACCTGACATCAAACAACCCTTAACGTCTGTCACATACGCACGCGACGTTCCATTGAAAGTTGGTGGTGGCTGGGTCGAATACGTATCCGCTCTTAACATCGATTTTGGTGTTACTGGCGGTTCGTCTAATGGCCCTGTTACCGCTCCAGGTGCAAACGGCTCTCCGATTGTCCAGATGAATCTTGAAAAGGACACGTTCAGTGCGCATCCGTTCTCGACGATTCTGCGCGTTCCGTTCATCGATATGCAGCGTATGCAGGTGACTGGAAAATCCCTCGACGCTCTTCTTACGGATGGTATTCGCTTGACCTACGACAAACACATGGACGCCAACGTTTATGTCGGCCTCTCTCAGTATGGCACGGAAGGTCTTTTGAATAACAGTAGTGTTATTGCCACGAACGTTGCGCAGAACGCCGGCGGTACTTCTCGTAAATGGGAAGACAAGACTGCTGATGAAATTCTCGCAGACATCAACGGTGGTATCATTGCAGTTTGGGGTGCTGCCCAGTACGATATGAGCGCAATCCCGAATCACATCTTGATCCCGCATGAGCAATACAACCTTATCGCCACGACGAAAGTTAGCCAGTATGCCGACAAGACAATTCTTGAGTTCTTGCTCGCGAACAACCTTGCTGCCCGTAATGGTGCTGAGTTGTTTATTGGTGCTTGCCCGTGGTGTAAAGGTATTGGTGCTGGCAGTACAGACCGTATGGCGATTTATCGTCACGATGAACGCTTTATTGCCGTCGAAGAGCTTATGCCGTTGTCTCGTACGATGACCCAGCCGAACGTTGAAGCGTTGGCATACGATAGCGTCTATATGGCGAACATTACCCAGCTCGAACTTTTCTATACCCAGACAATCCGCTACTACGACGGCATCTAAACGGAGGAAGTGATTATGATTATTCATGTTAAGAGAGCGTGTGAGTTTACGAGTGACAGCGGCGAAAAGTTTTCTTGTCCGAAGGACTTTATTGGCATTCCGCCTGATTGGATCAAGGACAATGATTATTTCAAAGCTCTCTGTTCTGATGGGAAAATCACTTTTCATATCGACTCCGGAGAAGCAGAACGAAACGCCGCTGACGAAAAGATCACCGAAGACAAAAAGAAAAAGAAGTGATTGTCGTTTAGTTGACTGCATCATGTTGTGAGGGACGTATGATAGACTTTTACTACAATTCATTCATAAAACAAGAAGTGGATTCGCTAAGATCGAAAGCATCGAACATTTCCGGTGATGCTGAAAACAGTTACACAGAATCCATGTTTTATGAGGACTTCCCGCAGTTTAAGAACACAGAAACGGGTACAGGTTATGTCCCGTCACACATGATGGCAGTGTTTCTCAAGATGGTAAACGGGACAGTTTCCGAGGCCCGTTGGGGTGACAGTTGGAGACTTGCAGCAAGTTTGTTTGTTGCTCATTATGTCACACTATATCTTCGTCAGAACAACGGAAACACAGACGGTACTCAGAACGTCAAACAAGCAGCAGATTCGGGGGCTTTGATTGGCATTGTTACGAGTGCATCGTTAGGTGATGCAAACGTATCGTATGACGTGTCGAACGTCACGCAGGCAACCCAAAACTGGGGGCAATTCAATCTCACATCGTATGGCCAGCAATATGCCTCGCTCGCGAGGATTTATTCTCTTGGCGGTTCGTATGTTATCTGATAGGGGGCCGATATGTTCAGGATGCCTGGTATATCGTGGTACACAGACTCATTTGACTCATACAGAGTTGTTTCAATTGTAGAGGACGGAATCACGAAGCATTCAAGGGAGAAGATTCTCTCTAACGTTCCTTGTCGTGTGTACAATAACCCGACGCCAGAGGTTGGGCTTTCCGAACAAGACGCGAGAATCAATGCCAATAATACGCTTTGTTGTGATGTTGGCACCGACATACAAGCAGGTGATGAAATCTTCGTTAGCCGTTCGGCGCGAATTAGTCAGACACCTGTATCTGTTGATAGATACTTTGCCGGCAAGCCAAACATCTACATTGAGCCGTTTGGTGGAATTGTCGCCGACTTGAACCACATTCAAGTTGCGCTTCTCAATGAATACAGAGTTGATTGAGGTGAGTTATGGTCGATTCTTTTGATGGTGACTTCAAAAAGTTTTTCAAGAATGCTCAAGAGCTTTCTTCAAAAGTCGAAAGTGATTTTGAACGATGCGTTAGAATTGCGACTGGTGAAATGATTCAGACCGCAAAGGAGAAGACGCCTCCACTCCCTGGACAACAGAGGGGCAGAAACACAGTAACGGGCGCCCTTGCTGATCACTGGGGTTCAAGATTTGAGAAGGCGAATGGAGATAACTACAACGTATATTTGTTCAATAACATGCAGTATGCGTCTTATGTCAATGATGGGCACAGGATGGCGAAACACTTTGTGCCTTGGCTTTATATCGACTCAAACGGTGTAATCGCCAGACATATTCCCATTACAGGGGAACAGTTGTTTGGTCTTGTGGTGGGCACTAAAACAAAGTATGTCGGGCCGTACAAGATGGTAGAGAGTGCTCAAGAGCGTTTTCTCGAAGCCTTCGACATTACCATGTCACGACGTCTTGATAAGGACTTAAAAGACTCAATGGAGATGTGAAATGCCTGTCGTTGTAGATACACCGCTTATTCACAAGAGCTTGTCGGCATATCTTTTGACGCTCACGCCAAACGCTAATATATACGACAATCCGAATCAGCAGGGCACGAAGATTCCGGCATGGTTTATTGTTCATCGTTCCCCCGTTTCTATCGTCCGAGAAATAGGCCGAGCGTGGTTGACGTATGAGATTGACCTGTATTACATGCTCCAATTGAACATGACGAACACATTTGATCAGTATGCGTATATTGCTGATCAAATGAATACATCGTTTGAATACCTGAACATTTTTGGGACTGAATCAAAGATTCATGTTCTCGAAAGGTCTTGGGGACTCCAATTGGACTGCCTGAAATACTCTATCACACTCAAACTGAGAGTTAGCAGATCGACAGTGCTTGACGAAAAGATGAGAGTGATTGAAGATATGCAGGTGTTTTTGAAGAACCAACCGCCAGAGCCAGAGCGATATGCAATAGTGATCGAACCTTCACAAAACGGACACATCGATTCTAGTTCTGAAACGTCTATTGCGGGTCAAAATGTCACGCTTCAAGTTTTCCTGGATGATGGATATGAGCTTGAAAGTCTTAGCGTAATGGCAGGCGAAACTCCGATTCCGACACAACAGACAAGTGAAGGGATTGTGTTTACGATGCCTGAACATGCTGTGACAGTATCGTCGAGTTTCAAAAGCAAAGAGTACCTGATTACGGATTGATTCAAAATAGGACAGTTGAACGATTGACAATAGAAAAAGTGGAATACTCTATTCAGCCAGTGTTTGACTGGGGGTAATAGGTCGTTAAATTCATAACAAAACAGGAGGTAAAAAAAATGGCAGGTGGAACATGGATTGATCAAAACAAAGTTCGTCCTGGTGTTTACATTAACTACAAGTCTGCGCCGGCGTCCCTTGCGTCGATGGGTGAACGGGGGACAGTGGCGATCGGTTGGCTTTCTGATTGGGTGGAAAGCGGAAAGTTTTACGTGATCGAAGACCCGTCCGACTGCGAAAAGTTAGGACACGCGATCACGGATGATGAGATGCTTTTCGTTCGTCAGATTCTTAAAGGGTCGAACCGTACAAACGGTGCAAAGAAAATCCTCGTTTATGCGCTCGCGGCAACAGGCGGAGCGAAAGCAACCGTTTCGATTGATACGCTCGTTTGCACTGCAAAGAACAACGGCGCCTTCGGCAACAATCTTTCTGTGACTGTTGCTGAGTCTTCGGGGAGTAATTACGCAGTGAGCGTTTCCCTTAAAGGTGAAGTCGTGGAAGAGTTTTCTGTATCTGCTATTACGGGGTTGTCAAGCAGCCAATGGATAGATTTTACAGGTAACTTCGGCGATGGTGGCAGTGGTGTTCTTGCTGGTGGCGCTAATGGTTCTGCTGCGTCTACGGCATACGCATCTTTCTTGTCCGCGTTGCAAACCGAGAGCTTTGACGTTGTGATCTATGACGGCACAGATGCAACCGTTAAAAGTTTGTTTGCCGACTTTGTTAAATCGCAGAGCAATAACGAAGGTAACAAATGTCAGGCCGTTATCAGTGATTATGCGTCTGCCGATAATGAGTGCGTCATTTCCGTCTATCCTCAGAGTTTAACGCTTATTGACGGTACTGTTTTGACGGCGCCGCAGGTTACATGGTGGGTTGGTGGAGCTTCGGCAGGTGCTAACGTGAACGAAAGTTTGACGTATGCTAACCATCCAGATGCTGCTGACGTTACGCCTAAACTCACGTCGTCGGAACAAGAAGCAGCAATCACTTCCGGCAAATTCGCCTTTATCGCCCAGTTTGGGAAGACTCAGGTGCTCACGGACATCAATACATTCACATCTTTTTCGACAAACAAGGGCCGTGCGTTCCGTAAAAACAGAGTTGTTCGTACAGTCTTCGGTCTTTGCAACGATATTTACAAGGCGTTCGCACTCTATTACATTGGCGTCACCGACAATGACGAGGAGGGCCGAAAATCTCTCAAGGGTGAAATCCTGAATATCATGGATAGATACCAGGGGAACAGAGCGCTACAAAATGTTGAAACAGATGACGTAACTGTGCTAAAAGGCGTTGATAGCGACGCGGTTGTCATTGAGATTTACTGCCAGCCGGTAGATTCGATCGAAAAGATTTACATTAACATCACCATTTCCTAAGGAGAACATATCATGTCTTACTTACTCGAAAAAGACTCACTGAATGGCAAGGAAGGGCGAGTTTTCTGCACAATCGACGGTCGGCAAGTTGAAATGTTCAGCGTGAAGAAAGTTCAGCTTGACTACTCTCTCGAATCCAGTGATTTCAAAGTTGTTGGAACGCGCCTCGTACAGAAAAAGACCACAGGCATTAGCCTAAGCGGTTCTATGGACATGTACTATGGAACGCCGGAGTTTAAGAAGCTTATCGCAAACTATATGGCGACTGGCGCACTCCCATACTTCACGATGCAGATAACGAACGATGATCCTGCGTCTTCTGTTGGCGTTCAGACTGTTATCATCTACAACGTAAAGATTGAAAGCGGCGCATTGGCAATGTTGGATGCCGATAGCGACGTTTTGAGTGAGAGCATCAATTTCAGCTTCACAAGCTTCAAATTGATTAGCGAGTTTAACGCGCCGGAACAGCTCGGCGGCTAAAGGTTAGGAGACAAGGAACATGGCAAATTTAAGCGGATTTTTGAAACCAGCGTATTTCGAGAAAACGGCAGAGGCCGTTATTAGTGACCGCTTTTTGGATGAGAACGGTGAACCTCTCAAGTTCATTATGAAGAGTATGCCGCAAGAGAAAATGAAGTTGATTATTGCTCGTTCTCAAAAAGAGGTGAAGTCCAAAGGGAAGGTTATTGGAACGGAGGTTGACAATGATCTGTTCGTTGCACGTTGCATCGTCGAATCGTGTATCCAGCCGGACTTCAAGGATAAAGATATTTGTGAGGCCTATGGATGCGAAGACCCTTATCTTGTTCCGCAAAAAATGCTGTTTGTGGACGAGTATGACAAATTGGGCCGCATGTTCCTTGATCTTAATGGTTTGGATGGCAGCGCAATAGAATCGCTTGCTGTCACAAAAAACTAGTCGAAGAGGCCGAGGAAATTCTCGACGATGAGGATGATGCCGACGCCTCGATTGCTTACTATCTATTCATCAATCATCATATCCTACCGCGTGAGATTCTTAACATGGACGCCAGAGAAAAGGCGGTCATAATCGCCATGGCAAAGCGTGAAAAGAAGTTCATCGACAGTATGAAGAACAAAACATAAAACCCCACACCTCGATGTGGGGTTTTTTGTAGGAGGCAACATGGCCGGCATTACATCATTTATCACAATACAGGATAGATTCAGTGGAACGTTGACGAAGTACAAAACACTGGTAAAACAGTGTACTCATAGCAGTTTTACGCTCGGCAAGACTATCGCGGTTCAAAGTATGAAGAGCGACAGTTTTCTTTCGACGATGAAAAGCATGAGTAGCGCGACAAATGCCCTGGCAGTGCAGCAAGACTATTTGCAGTCCAAAATGGGGCTTGTTGATAGTGTGTTTGGTAGGATAATCGGACGTGGTGATGCGATTGGCAGTATCCTTGACACGTCTATCAGGATACTTCGTATCGCATCCCTTATATTTCCGCCACTTCGTATCGTGAGCAATATTCTCGAACGAATTAGAGATTACCTGGACAATGGACTTGGGAAACTTGAATTTTCTCAAGACAAGATTCACGAAATAGTGAACAATCTACCGCAGATTGCCCAAAAGATGGAGAAGGCGCTCAAAGCCCTTATTCTGTCGAAGGTCGTGATAAACGTTATCAAGAACAACATTGTAACGATTGGGGTTGTGCTTGTTGGAGTCGCGGCATCGTGGGCCCTCATCTCAAAAACGCAGTTTGGCGTTATGCTTCAAAGCAATGCCATACTTGGCAACTTCATCTCAATTGGTCGTGTTATGCTGACGGATGTTGGGGCCGGTATGGGTATGCTTAGGGGCTATGGTTCGTCTCTATCCTCTATTGCGTTGCAGCAATATACGCAGATCAAGAAGGTAGCAACCGTTATTTCGATGCTCATAATGAATGTGTCTCGGTATTACTGGGGTATTGCGAAGACAAAAGCAATGTCATTATTTGGCATTGACCTGAGCATGGTTGACAGGCTAATCGCGAGCGTCGGTATTCTCGGAGGCGAGCTAATTTCTATTGCGAAAGCCAAAGCGATGAGTGTCGGAGCCGGCGCCATTGGGAAGATAAAAGGTCTTTATGGGACGTATGCGTCGAGTGCGTCAAGTGCTTTCGGGAAAGCAAAAGGACTTGTTACGGACAAAGGTATCCCGTGGTTAAAAAGGGCCTGGGAAACTAGCAAAGCATGGGTGAACGCTGTTATTGTGCCGGCTATGTCAAAAGCGTTCAGTGATGCAAAGGGATGGACTAAAGGGACGGCAATACCATGGGTGCAGAACGCGTGGGATATTAGCCTTAATTGGATGAAAACAACAGCAATCCCGAAGATGATTGCTGTGTTTAATAATGCAAAACTTTTTGCGACAGGCTTTGCATTACCCGCAATGAAAGGCGCTGCTATATGGATAAAAGGGACGATGGTTCCACAAGTCAGCAGAGCGTTTGGCGTGATCAAAAATGAAGCCAGCAAAACAGGCCAGGCGTATAAAGATATTTTCGCCAAAGTGCTTCCGAAGAACCTTTTTACTTTTTTGATGTTTCTCAAGAAACTCCCATCTCTGTTTATAAGGAATTTTAGCTCACTGGATTTTTACAAGCGCATCGGTGAAGAGTTCGTGAAATATAAGAACATTTTTGTTCTTTATATGAAACAGACTGGAAAATCGTTGGCGGCCTCGCTTAAAGGCGTATTCAAAGAATCTGTGGCGCCGATTATGAAGGGCGCGTTCTCTGCATATATGCTTTATCGGAGTGCGAAGGGTTTTGTAAACAATCTGAGAAAATGGCAAGATCGATACAGGAAGTTATCTGAAATTACGGATTATTTGATTGATCAAACGCAAAGCCTTGAAAGAAGTGTTAAGCGTATAGCAACGTTTGGCGAAGAAGGGGCAAAAGCAATCGGCGTATATGCTCGCGAATATGCCGGCATGACTGGACAAGCAATCTCAGATATTGAGATGGTCGCTCAAAAGATGAGACGCAGCAACATATCAGGGGCTAACATTGTGAAGTTTATGGGGTTCGCTGATATGTTTAACAAGCTCAACGATGATGTGAGTTTTACTCAAGCAGGCGAAGCGATTGCAAATGCTGTGTTTACTGGTGCGACAGATGAGCTCGAAAATCTTTTGGGAGGCGGTGAATATGTGTCTCGGCTAATGAGACGTGCACGCATTTCAAGATTGCTCAGAAAAGGCCAGGTCGATGAAGCCATGAAACGTTTCATGGACATTGCAAAAGGAATGGGATACACGCAGGAAGCTCTCGATAAGGTCAATCAAAGTTTGCCAACAAAGCTAAAACGTACACGTAGCTTGCTCGAAGGCTATGCCACAGTTGTTAAGGACGCTTTTTTGAAACGAGTGGAGCCGTTCGTCGATGAGCTTATAAATCTGCTTACATCAGAAGAGTTCAAGGGATTTTTCCAGCAAGAGTTAAAACGTATCTTGGCAATCGTGGATGCGTTCGGGCTCGTTGCTCGCTATGTGGTCAAAGCAGGTGTTGCTCTGTACAAATGGTGGATTGAACCGAACAAAGGGTTTATGCGACTCGCAACAATGTTCGTCGGAATAATGATGATTGTCGCAAAGTTCAAGCAGGTTATTGCTTTGTTCGCAGCAGGCAAGGGACTGTTTGGAATCCTCGGAAAATTCTTTGTAGCAGGCAAGGGTATATTCTCTGCGTTGTTTATCAAGTTCCTTTGGCCATTATTGAAAACAACAGGTATGTTTTTTGTTACAGTTTTCAAAGGAATTTTTGTTCAATCAGCAGCGAAAGCGGGAGCTGCCGCGACATCACTTGGAGCTAAAATTCTTAGTGGATTAACAGCAATAAAAGCATCTGCAATAACAGGAATCAAAGCGATCGGCACCGCATTGCTAACATCTCCAATTGTTGTCATACCGGCGCTTCTTTTCGCAGTGTTCAAAGGTTCACAAAAGATTGTGAGTCATTTGAAAGGTGAAGCTACGGACGCGATTACATCAGTTATTGAGTTGTTTGTCGGTGGTATACAGTACACATCTGGCAAGATATGGCAAGCGTCAGAGACATTCCATAATGCCTTCTTTGACTTCGTTGAGTCCATATATAATGGAATCTTAGAGTTTATCTCTCCGGCAATTTGGGCGGTGATGAAAGCATTTCAACGTTTTGAGATGGGTGCGTTGGGCCTTAAACAGAAGTTTTTTGAAGTGATGATCGCGATACGGGATATATTCTTTAAGATTATGGAAGAGTTCGCTAATTCATCGATATTTGGTTTTATTTATGGTGATGATGCTGTAAAAGCAGTACAGAAACAGCTGGATTTGTTTAAGGCAAATAATGTTATACATGAAATGGAACTTGATGTCATAAAAGCTCAGAGACGCAATCTGGATAAGAAAATAAACAGCGGAGACTATGAAGGCGAAAAGAAATCCATTATCGATCAATTCAGTATCAAGCTTGATTCTATGCATCATTATGTTTTGACAGATGATGATATTCAGAAAGCAACACAAAGCGCTATCGATTCAGCACTCGATAACAAAGTTGTTGGGTGGTTGCGCAAAGGGTTCGACTTCGGGCGTGATCTAGTCGGGGCCGGCGACATTAACCTTAAACAATGGGAAGAGGCGTTGAAAGCATTAGAGAATATTGGTGGAGATGTTAATAATCTTGTTCAGATGGGACAGAAGGAACGAGATTTGCGGTGGATGAAAGAAATGGCAGAACAAAGTTTCGTAAACACAGTGAACCTTCGTCAGTTGACACCGACGATTAAGGTTGAAGTTAATGGGAGCAATGCAAGCGCCGATGACATTGCAAATGCGATCAATAGGGAACTTTCGGAAATGGCGGCGAAAGGCACGTTTAACGCTTATGGAGAAGTGGGATGATCTACAATCAATTCGGTATCTATTTCGTCACATCAGAGTATCTTCAAAAGATACGTTTGCCCGTAAACCCTTCGGAGCTTACTATTTCTTATGAAGGTGAGAACAGCACATATAATCTTGTTGGCGTCGGTGAAGTAATCGTTCCGAGACTGCCTAAACTTGCGACTGTAACGATCAGTAGCTTTTTCCCTCGCAATGAATATGTGCCATTCACAACAGAGTCAGCTTGGTACACGCCGGCAGACTATGTGCAGTTTTTTACGTCGCTGCTCAAAACGAAATCAGTGTTCAGGTTTATTGTCAATCGTTATGATGACGACAAGCCAATGTTCGATACAAATTTCAGTGCAGTTTTGACCTCGTTTCGTATCACGGATAAAGGGGGTGAGACGGGTGACATTTATTACGAAATGTCCGTGAGCGAGTACAGAGACACGAAGCCTGAGAAAGTTTCTGTTATGAAGAAAGATGACGAAAGCTCTACAACATACCTTGTTAGAGAAAAACAGAGGGATGTCGATCCTGGGGAATTTGTCGTCGGTGAAAAAGTGGTTGCCAACGGGCCCGTGTATCCAACAGATGATGCTGTTTCGGCATTGTTTCAGCCTGTTAATGCTGTGACAGGTGTTGTCGGTCGCGTTTTGCCGCCTTCCTCGCTTCCGAACCTTTCAAGGATTTATCTAAACGGCATTGGGTGGGTTGCAAAATCTGATTGTGTTCGTTATGGTCTTCAGAACATAGTGAGCTCAACCAATAACTTTAGAACGAGTTGAGATATGGCTACGTTAGAACTTCTCTTTGAAAACCCCGAAGAAGATATTTATGAGTACAAGCCTTCCTCAGTGTCCTTGAAGCAGGAACGAACGTGCAGCGCATCGACGCTTGATGGAACAATCCCTGATGTGACTGGACATGTGATTAAGATGGGGGCAACGTGTAGATTGTTTGCCGACGGGGAGCTTATCTTCTATGGGTATGTGTTTTCGGCAAACATTGACCGTTGGGGGGTAATGAGCTTTACTGCGCATGACTGCTTGCGCTATCTCAGGAATACGTTTTCAAACTACTATCCACGCGGATATAAGCCTGTGGACGTGATCAAGGATATATGTAAGGCATTCAATGTTAAGGTCGGCACGCTCGATGATATACCGGCCACGGGTTGGCCGTTACTGTGTGACAATGAAAGCGGATTGGACATAATCTCAAAACTTGTCGATACCGCTATCGTTTTGACGAAGAAGATCATTGTGTTCTATGCCGAAGGTGACAAGGTTTACTTGAAGTATGCGGATGACATGATTCGTAATGAAGTCGTCGGGGACAATTCATTGTCGACGGAATACTCGCTCTCGATAAGCATTGATGAGGATACCTACAATCAAATTTTTCTCTATCGAGAATCTTCGGCGTCAGGTGGGCGCCATTATGTTGTTGCTGAGTCGAAAGGCTCCGATTCAACGGTGAACAAGTGGGGTATTTTGCGCTATTCAGAGAGCGTCGAAGACGGAATGACTGATGCTCAGATGCAGGACAAGGCCGACAAACTTCTTGAGATGAAGAACCGAGAGTTTAAGTCCATGACGATTAGCGCGCTCGGCATCGTCGGCCTTCGTGCTGGACAAATGCTAACGATTGACTTTCCAAGCCTTGCCGATCCAGTTTCAAAGCGTCAGATTGTGTGTATCGATTCAGTGACGCATAACTTTGAGGATTCTACCCATACCATGGAGCTTGAAGTCAGAACGTTTTGGAGGGATAGTTGAGATGGGAAACTTACTCACAACGATTCAGAGGATTGCGGTCAATGCCGTAAACGCTACAAATCCAGTAACATTCTACATTGGAACAGTGACAAGTGTTTCGCCGCTCAAGGTTCGTATTCACAACACAACGCTTGAGGTCGATCAAGACTGTTTGTTGCTAAGCAGTAGTGTTGTCGAGAAAAAGATAACGATAAAAAGTCACGATCACCCCATAGGTAGTGCACTCACGAATCATACTCACCCATACACAGATACTACTCCAGGAGGGCCTACGTTAGCTACGACGCAGAAAAGTACAGATTTAGCAAGCGCAAAGGTGGATGCGATCACGCTAGAAGGTTCATGTGTCGAACATGGAGAATCGTTAAACGTCGAGCAGAAAGACGGGAATTTAGTCATTACGTACAACAGGGCACTTCAAAAGGATGACAAACTTCTGATGATGAAGGTCTCAAATGGCCAGCAGTTTGTTATCCTTTCGAGAGTGTTTGAGCACAAGGAGAGTTAAACGATGGTGATTGATACAGAAAATGTTGTGTATGCGTCTTATCCGACAAACGAATGGATAGTAGACTTTGAAACAGGCCAAAACAAACCTCCGAAGTCTTCTATTGATGCAGTCTCGCAAGACTTAAAGTTTGCCCTGAGCGTGGAACGCTACAAGTTCCCGATTATGGGTTCAAATTATGGAATCACGCTTGACGATCTCGTAGGAACCGACTTTAACTACATTCGGTCAGAAGCCGAACGAAGGATACGCGACGCCTTGTCGATTGACGATCGAGTTTTGGCAATTGAGAAGTTTAATTTCGAGACAAAAGGGGCCGATTCGCTTATAATATCGTTCGTGGTCAAAACCACGTTCGGGGATGTGCCACTTGAAACAGAAATATCCGCATAGGAGGAAACCATGATAGACTTTAGTTCCAAAACGTTTGAAAACATTTTGAGCGATATGCTCTCGCGGGTCGATGATGGTTTGAACAAGCGGGATGGTTCGTTGATAAAAACAAGCCTCGCGGCTGCCGCCTGGGCAATTGAAGGAATCTATTTGAACCTTTCGTACCTTCAGAATCAAGCATTCCCGAAAACGGCAATTGGAGAGAACCTTGACTATATTGCCGCGACTGTCGGTCTTGAAAGAAAAGAAGCGACGAAGGCGCAGTGGTATCTGCTCAGCAACGCGCCGATGCCAGACGGGACGATATTGCTATACTCCGGCTCAGAAACAAGCTACTACTTTGACACAATAGGCGAATCCGAAACAATCACGGACCCGGATGATCCAAATCTTACGTTTAGAACACTGGCAGAATGTGACACTGCCGGTTCAATGGCTAATGACTTCACAGGTTCTCTGCAATCGATTGACTTTGTTCAAGATTTGACAAGTGTTGTCTTGGATTATGTGGCAATCCCCGGTTCTGACGAAGAAACCGACGAATCTCTACGGACTCGGTACTTTCAGGAAGTTGGAGCTGTTGAGTTTGGTGGGAACATATCTTCATACCAAACATTCATTAAGTCAATTGGTGGCGTCGGCGCCGTTCAGGTTTACCCGACATGGAAAGGGCCAGGAACCGTGCTTTGTGCTGTTTTATCTGATGAGCTTGTTCCGATAACGAACGACAAAATCGAAGAGATTCAGAACATAGTTTGTCCACCTGATGCAGATGACCCAGACGAATTGCCTTCTGAAAATGGTTATGGGATGGCCCCTATTGGAGCCGTCGTAACAATCACGACACCTGTTGCCCAGCCTGTTTCACTCGTTGTCGAATTTATCAAGGCACAAGGCTCCACCCGGACAGATGATGAGATTATCAAAGACATGAAAGCGGGCATAAGAGAGTACATACTTCAATTATGTTCAAACTGGGAAAAATTGAGTAGATTCAATAGTGCTTCGTATAGTTTAATCATGTACTATAACAAGGTGATCGGGATTTTAAGTTCGGTTGATGGAGTCGAAGTAATAACAGAGTGTATGCTCAATGGTGAAAGTGCGAACACTGTTTATCCTCAGACAGCATCAGAACGTGGGCAGAAGGTGCCGACGTATGATGACAGTCTTATTGACATTACGGAGGTTGAGCAATGAAATGGTACGATCTACAAAACCTATTGCCTCCGGTGTATGCTAGCATAGCATCGATGTATGCGTCAGCGATAACCGAGAATGATGAGCTTAAACTTCTTGATGCAGAGAGCCTTGATGTCTACAAAAACTTTTTCATTCAAACGTGTGACGAAGACACGATTAAGTATTGGGAAAACATTCTTGGAATAGAGCCTGGGGATGGGGAAACGCTAGAGTATCGTAGAAGCGTTATTATTTCTTATCTGAGCACAAAACAAAAGATCACAATTGGATTTGTTCGCAAAACGATGGGAGATATATTCGGCGATGGTCACTATGAGATTAAGTACAGTGATTTGGCAAACACGATACTTGAAATATCTATTTTCGATTCTACGATAGATAGAGTTAAAACGTTTGTTAAATGGTTTAACAAGGTTTGCCCTGCGCACGTTCAGTGGGGTGTTTCTCGTAAAGATCATGCAGATTTTGGCGTTGACTGTTATGTTGGAATACTTAACGAGAAAACGTCGATAGTGGACTTGATAGGATAGGAGGTTAGTCATGGCTTGGGCTATAATGACAGTTACAACAAAAGGGACAGAGTTGCTAGCTTCTGCAACAGTCGATAACAGTCTTGTACTTGTTGGATGTGTAGCAGATAAAACAGTTTACGCAACTATCGATGCAGCGAAAGCAGTATCTCAAGTACCCGCTGGATATAACGCTGGCACAACAGATATTACAATACTGTATGTCCAAAATAATAACTTATTCGCAAGGGCTTATTTTGGCGTCGTTGATGATCCGGATAATGCAGAAGTTAATACTCTTTATTTGTATGGGCGTTTGTACGACAGCTCTGATTTGTTTGTTATCGCAGTAGCGAGCAGTTCGACGCCGACACATTTACCAGTGGATGGTGACCCGGACAACAGTTATCAGGTATTGTTTAACTTTAAGTACAATGTGCCGAACACCGCCGCTGTTACTGCATCGAGTGCTTCTTTTTGCACTGTTGCAGAGTTTAACGATCTTGCATCTCGCGTTGTGACAACACACATTCAGGGAAGTGAAACGACTGGAGAGAATCAGAGCATACGCGGCGAAAAGACGTTCTTAAACAGACTATATACAAATGGTGGGTTCACATCAAATCATTTATCCTATGTTTACAGTGCTTTTGGAGTTGGATATAACAATCAGGCATATCAGTTGACAATGCAGTATGTAGGCGGCTCGACTTCAACAGTAGCCGCAACCGGGTATTCTCGAATTTGCACAAAAGACAGCGGTCAAAACGATGGTACCGCGATAATGAGGTTGGGAACGTGGGGAAGCGGAGGTGGATATAACTATTACCTCGATCTTGTGAGAGAAACGCGGTATCAAGACTTCCCGAGTGGATTTTACTGGAATTTCGGCGCCTGCGGCATATTTAGAGAGGGCATCAAATTTAGCGGAGCAATACTGCCAGACGCAGCAGCAACACAACAAGGCTATGCAGATGTTAAGGTGGGGATACCATCGCAACCGATTAAGGAAGTACACGCAAAAGTTATAAAAGCGGCTACGTTGTATGTAGATGAACTGACCACGAATAATGATGATCACATACTACTTGATGGTGTCGGATTTAATACTATCGACTCTGAAAGCGAGCTACATAGCGAGACAACCATAACAAATCTTGGAGTGTTTGAATTTCATAATGAAGAATCGACGGTAGTTTTTGAAAATAGCGGCGTTTTCAACTTCAATAGTGGTTCAGGATATAAAGTCCAATTCAATGGCGGAGTAGAGTTTAACCCGGCATACTCAAGCGGGGACATTGTTTTTGGCGGCGTAGGATTTAAGATCAAAGCGACAGACGACCCAGTAGTGATGAGCAATCTAGGAATATTCAGGGGTGCAGCTTCAGATTTTTCAATCGGATCATTAGATAAACCGATAAAAAACGCATACGCACAAAACGTATATGTGACGACTGGTGTTTATTGCAATACATACGGCGGAGCAACAGGTCAAACGGTAGGAACAAGCGCAACTCCGTTTGAAGATATTTACGGGAAAAGGCTGCATGGAGTGATTAACTATCCTGTAGAACCGACAGGCTCATCAACAGTCGTGCAAGTTCCTCCCGGAGCGATTGTGTGTATTCAACACGGAGGAATGACAGGAAAAACGTTCACGATAGCAAACAATACAAGCGTTTATATTGCTAAGCTTGATGGAACAGCTGGCTTATGGACGGTACCAGCCGGTACGTATGTCGCTTTGTCTGTCCAGACTTCAACAAATGGCGCATTACTCGCCATGCGCATTGCTTAGAGCCGGAGGCATCCATGATAAGTCCAGGCATTGCGACGATAATCATTATTGCGTTTATCCTTCTATTTGGTGTCGGAGTCCCAATTCTGAACGTGAAAGCGAAGAAATTCATCTCATATAGATGGTGTGTCGTCGTCGTCATTCTATCCCTCCTTATCGGATCGGTCATTGATTTTGAGGTGCTGTCGGATGATGTACGCCATACAATCATCCTCGGCGGCCTGATTATTGGTGGCGTTTACGTGGCGCTTCGTACAGTTGAAAAGGTTTTGTCAAAAGGCTGGCTAAAAGGAACAAAGGTTAAGGCCAAAAAAGGTGACGCAGAAATCGAATTGTCATCGGAGGATGAGGAATGAGATTGATCAATAAGGTATGTATCGACCCCGGCCATGGCGGTGTACACCCTGGAGCGGTTTATTTTGGCGTAAAAGAAAAAGACTTGACGCTCAAACTTTCCCTTGATCTCAAGAAAAAGCTTGAAGCGTCGGGCTTGTCTGTCGTAATGACGCGGGAAACCGACAAAGATATATCACTGACGGATAGATGCGTCATCTCGAACAAGGCTCGATGCGATCTATTCATATCCATTCATTGCAATGCGAGTTACAGTCCGAGAGCATGTGGGTTTGAAGTCTATCGATACGGGGGCAAAAGTGATGTGTCGAACACGTCCAAACTCGTTGCAGATAGCATACAAGCGAGCGTTATCTCAAAAACGGGTGCAAAAAACGGAGGAGTGAGAACGAACACAAAGTTCACAACATTAAGGAAGACAGTTGCCCCGTCGCTTGTGATTGAGTGCGGCTACTTGTCGAACATAGCAGAGTGCGGTCGGCTGTGCGGTTCTATCTATCAATCTCTGATAGTTTCCGGCATTTCGGATGGAATCATCAGAGCAAATTCATAATAGGGAGTAAGAAATGACGGTAAAATCATCCTGTTTGAGTCGAGGTTTGGGGAAATGTGGTTATCATGTTTGCATTCTCGGTATCATTGGCAGCGGTAAAACGACGCTTGCCAAGAAACTTCAAAAGATTCTCGAAGAGAAGTACGGACGTTGCGAAGGTCTGTGGGAACCTGTGGAAAACAATCCCATTTTGCCTCTTTATTACAAGGACCCCAAGCGATATGCCTTCGCGATGCAAATCTACATGCTTAACAAGCGCCTAGAGCAGCAACATGTTGCACAGAACCTGGCTCTTTCCGGAGTCAGTTCAGTTCAGGATTCATCTGTCTTCGGTGATTCGTGCTTTGTCGAGATGCTGTGCAAAGATGGGACAATGACTCAAGAAGAAACAGACATCTACTCAAATTTGTTCATAAACATGAGCCGAGATTTTATGTATCCTTCTCTCGTCGTTTATCTTGACTGCAATCCAGACATTGCGCTAAAACGTATTGAGAAGCGTGGCAGGGATTGTGAAAAAGACATTCCCGTCAAGTATCTGTTGAGGTTGAAGGAAGAGCTCGATCAATTCATTGATGAGTTTGGCATGTACACACACATTATGCGCATCGACGCTAACAAAGATTTGACGGACTCTGAAATAGCAGAGGAAGCTAAATCAGTCGTTGAATTTCTCGAACAAACGAGAGAGAGTCCTAAATTATCCCGGATAGGAGTGTAATGTTGAACGAAGTAACGAAGGTTTTAGTTGTGATGCTCTGTGTCCTGAGCATCTTGTTGGTTGGAACATGCAAAATCGAGGCGTATAAACGCTCCAAACTGGAAGATGAGGTCCAGAGAAATCATGCAGAAATCGATCGACTTGAAAACGATAACCGAACACTTCAAACAGCAATACAACGATCAAATGACGCGCTTCTGAAAGCAGGCGAGGCAGTCGAGAGAGCTATAAATGCTAACGATAAACGTACAGAAATACTTGACGGTGTTGATGTTGATTGGCTTTTGTGCCCACTCCCTGACGGGGTGCGCGAAGCCTTCAACGCAGACTATTGTTCTGACTCCGCCACAAAACCTGCTGGAGCCGTGCGCGTATCCGGAGAAAACAATAATTGAGACGAATGGTGATCTTGCACGATACGCAAGTTCACTTTTGAGATCGCTTGACTTGTGTGCAGCAAAGATTGACGCGCTGCGAGTTTATTTTGAGGAGAATGAGGAATGACACGTGATGAGCTAACATCCCTCGCCCAGTACTACCATTACCAGACGGAGGTAAGCATGAAAGACAAGAATCAGGAAGCCGCAATTGAAGAACTTGAACAAGCGGAGAATCAGGACAAAACATGCAGTGATCTTGACGAATTAGGTGATCTGTCACAGATTCTTGAGATGGCAAGACAGCTAGGAATTGATACAGACGGACTTGAAACCTCCGGCGAAAAAGAAAAGAA
>Ga0326514_10000899_pt1 | contig 19637 bp, 15 predicted proteins | sample 3_2548_0518_D_FD_203653 | JGI IMG/M metagenome (GOLD analysis project Ga0326514, IMG submission 203653) | Bovine rumen microbial communities from UC Davis, California, United States - 3_2548_0518 | ecosystem: Host-associated > Mammals > Digestive system > Stomach > Rumen | place: USA... | reverse complement strand
GAGGAGCAGGTCAAGATCAACTCCAACAACCAGAGGGGCAGGGACGGCGTCCCCTATGACAAGTGGGAGGCCCAAGGGTACCTGCGCAAGGTTCCGGGGAACAAGGTGGACCACCACTGCTTCCTCGACTGGATAGACGAGCTCTACGATGAGGGCCTGTTCTGCGTCGGCATCGGCTACGACCGCTGGCACATGGACACGATCGAGAAGGACATGAAGTTCAGGGTGGGCGACCAGAACTGCATGCCCATCGCGTTCGGCGCGAAGTCCCTGTCCATGCCCATGAAGCAGCTCAAGGCCGACATGAGGGAGGGTCGCATCATAGACAACGACAACCCCATCGACCACTGGTGCAACGCCAACGTGGCCGCCAAGGAGGACATCAACGGTAATATCCAGCCAGTCAAGCTCACTGGCCCCACAACGAGGATCGACGGGTTCGCCGCCCTGCTCTGTGCATACAAGTATCTCATGGAGAACATGGAGCATTACAAGATGTGCATTGGTGGTTGACATGTTCAATTGTTAGATGTGTAAAATTAATAGTTGACAATCGTATACAAATAGTGTAAGGTGGCACACATGGGAGAACTGTCTCTATTGGAGGCGGTTCTTTTTTATGCGCGTGAAGGGACTGGTTGATTGGGATTCCTCGAAAAACTGATCCCCAAGTCACTGCGACCCAAGTTCGAGAACAAGTCGAGCGCGTTGTCCCCGTCACAGGGGTACAGGACGTTCACGGAGTACTCGCCGTACTTCTCGTCGTTTGACGGCACGATCTACGAGCAGGCCCAGACAAGGTCAATCGTGGAGCGCATCGCCACGGCATGCTCGAAGCTCAAGCCCGAGTTCGTCACGCCCGACGACTCGAACGGCTCGATACCTCGGGTTCAGCGACTGTTCTCCTCATGGCCCAACGACCTCATGACGTGGCCCGAGATGCTGAAGCGCATCGCGACGCAGCTCTTCGTGGAAACCACGGCATTCGTCGTCCCCGGCTATGACGAGAGGGATGGAAGCATCAATGCACTCTACCCCATGAAGCCGAGTTATACCGAGGTCGTGGAGTATGAGGGTGAGCCGTGGATAAGGTTCCACCTCCTCACTGGCGACGTGCAGGCATTTCCGTTCTACGACGTTGCCATCCTCACAAGGTTCCAATTGGACTCGGACATCTTCGGCAGCGGCAACATGCCACTGACACCGACCCTGCGCCTCATGGACGCGCAGAGGCAGGCCGAGGAGATAGCCCTCAAGACGGGGGCCGACATTAGGTTCGTGGGCAAGGTCGTCACCAACATGCATGACGACGACATCAAGAAGTTCAGGGACAAGTTCTCTCAGAGCAACTTCAGCGCCGAGAACAAGTCTGCCCTGGTCCTCTACGACAACAGGATCGACAGTCTCCAACAGATCGACCAAGACCATTACACGATCGACCCGGCGGAGATGGAGCGCATAGACAAGGCGCTCTACCAGTACTTCGGCATCAACGAGAAGATCCTCCAGAACTCCTATACCGAATGGGAGTGGGCGGCGTTCTACGAGGGGACGATCGAGCCTTTCGCGCTCCTCCTTGGCACGAAGCTGACCAAGCTGCTGTTGACGCCGACGCAGGTGCGCAAGGGCAACCACATCATGTTCTCGTCCAGCTACCTCGAATACGCGACCACCGACTCGAAGATCAAGGTCGCGAGGTACATGTCGGAGACGGGCACCGGACGACGCAACGAGATCCGCGACATCTTCCAGCTCCCGCACGTGGAGGGCGGAGACGTGTTCACATTGCGTGGCGAGTTCTACATGGTGGACGACGAGAACAACGTGGTGGCCGAGTCAGGCGGTCACTCACAGCACGACTCTTCGTGGTATGACCACGACGGGTGGGGTGACGACACAAGCGACGACACGAACGACGGAGGGACTGAGTGAAGGTCCAAGAGATTCTTGACATAGCCTCAAGGTACAACACCCCGATGGCAGACGCCATGGTCTGCGCGTGCAGGGACTGGTCCATTGGCTCTGGCGAGTCGCTGACGTTCACACGCATCGTCGAGCCGAGGGAGCCGACCGTCGTCCGTGTGTCAGACGAGGACTGGGAGCGTCTGAGTTCGGAGAACGCTGACCTGATAAACAGCCACAACTAACAAAGGAGGGCGAGATGCCTTATTGCCCAGGCGAACGACAGTATCGTGACTTCGCTGCCAGTTCCTTTAATCCGGAGGTCAGAGAGTCCTCCGACGAACAGGAGTCTTTCGTTGTGCGCGGATACTTCTGCACCTTCAACGACCCGTATGAGCTCTTCAGAAACTATTACGAAGAGATTGACCCGCATGCCTTCGATGAGTGTGACATGAGCGACGTGATCATGCAGGTAAATCACGACGGGGCTGTTTACGCTCGTACTCGTAACGGCTCGCTCCAACTCTCATTCGATGACCACGGCGGTCACTGCGTCGGAGATATCAGTGGATCGAGACGTGGTCGCGAGGACCTCTACGAGTCCATATCGAACGGGCTCATAGACCGCATGTCGTTCGGCTTCACCATCGCCGACGACGGCCTTGAGTGGGAGGAGGATGACGACGGCGTCATCCACACGCGCATCACGAAGGTGTCGAAGCTCTACGACGTCTCAGCAATCAGCGGATTTCCCGCCAACGACGGCACAGAAATCTCTGCACGCTCACTCCATGACTCGGTCATCGAGAAGCGTGACAAGGTTGCGGCAGAGGCAAAGGCTGCCGAGGAGCAAGAGCGCCAGAAGCAAATTGAAGAAGAGGAGCAGCGTCTCGCAGAGGTAGCGCGTCGCAAGAGACGTGCTAGGGCACTGGCCCTCAACACCATCTAGGTACCACAAGCCCTCCGGGGCTTTTGTTATACGTGCATGCGGCACTCGCAGACGGAGCGATCTGCGCAGTCATCAGCAACAGGAGTTGGGGCTGCGGATGCATAGGGACGGGCGGAGTACCCGTCGTGTCAGAAATCGTTTCGTCAAATAGGAGGACCGCTTATGTTTAAGCAGTTCACTGCCACCGAGTACCGTGCGCTCGACCACGACGCGTTCGTTGCTCGCAAGGAAGAGGTCATGAACCTCATGAACGCCGACACCCTCCCCGAGGGCGTCACCGACGAGATGCTGTTCGCAGAGGCCGACCTCATCGAGGCCGAGGCCCAGCGCCGCTCCCGCCTGAACCAGCTCCGCAACGCCAAGGTCGAGGCCGTTGCCTCTGGTGCGGGCCGCGTCATCGCCACCAACGAGCCCGAGGAGAAGCGTGAGCTTCCGAAGGACGAGGTCACCAAGCCGACCCACGAGATCCGTGACGTCACTGACCTCCGTGGGTTCACCGACTCCGTCGAGTATCGTCGCGCCCTCGCCAACCACATCATGCGCAAGGCCCCGATGCCGCGCGAGATGACCGTCAAGGCCCTTCAGGAGCGTGCCGACGCCGTTGCCGTCGACTTCCCCGAGACCTTCAGCAACATGACCGACCCCACCTTCAACAACACCATCTCCTCCCTCATCGTGGTCCCCACCACGCTCTCTGAGGAAGTCCAGAAGGAGATGCGGGAGGACTCCGTCCTCTACCCGAAGGTCAACGTGACCACCTATCAGGGCCAGCTCGCGGTCTCCGAGTACGACCTCCAGGTGCAGGGCATGTGGATCGGCGACAAGGAAGTCTCTCCTTACCAGGGCGACTACGACCCCGAGATCTTCACTTGGGGCTGGCACCAGTTCGAGGTGCGCTTCGCCCGCACCTTCCTGGCTCAGGCGCTCATGTCCAACACCTACGTCTCGCAGCTTGCCCCGGCCATCGCCGAGTGCATCGCGAACGAGTGGGACTACGTCACCTATCAGGGCGACGGCGTCACCCAGCCGCGCGGCATCATCAACGACCTGCGCCTGCTCGGCTCTGACGGCAAGGGTCTCGAATCCACTCTGACCAACTACTACACCCAGCGCACCGGCGCAGGCAAGGGCCGCGCCCTCGTCATCAACGTGACCGAGGAACAGATCGACGACTGGAAGTTCTGGTCCACCATCCTCTACCACAACAAGTTCAACCGCCTGTACCGCAACCGTGGCGAGCTCATCATCGCCGACGGCACTTGGGGCAACCACGTCAACGTCCTCCACGACGACAACAACAGGCCCATCTCCCTGTTCGACCCGCTGTCCCAAGAGCAGCGCATGTCCCTGCGCGGCGTAGGCCCCGTGGACACCCTGCCCAACAACATCATGCCCGACTTCGACTCCGCAGCGGTTGGCGACATCATCGGTATCTACGGCAACTTCAAGAACTACACCATGAACATCCAGCCCGGCATGCAGCTGTCCACCGTCTCGTGGGACGATCACGAGACCAACACGCACAAGACCAAGGTCTTGACTGCGATGGACGGTCGCGTGTCCAACCCGTTCGGCTGGGTCATCCTCAAGAAGGGTCCGAGCGCTTAACCTCAGCCACTTCTCACACTGATTTACCTCTGCGGTTGGCCGTCAGTCGTGGCGGCCGACCGCCCCTATACAAGAATGGTGGTGCATGGACATGTCAACACAGACGAATGCCGACAACCTCCGTGACCTCATACGAAACCTAGGGGGAAACCCGCGAGGGCGCACCATCGCAGAACTTCTCGACCAGATTGAGACCCTTGCCCCAGAAGGCGGAGGGGGAGGCGGTGGCGGCGGCAACTCCGGCACGTACCTCTCCGACGAAGACTTGGACTACGTCTTCAGGGACGGTGATTAGACATGATAAGAGTCAAGGTGCTCAAGCAATTCTGGGACCGCAAGGAACGCTGCACGAGGATGGAGGGCGACGAGTTCGTCACCACGGACGCGAGGGCGTTCGAGATACGTGACAGGCTGCCCGAATACGTGGAGCTGTGCGGGTCTGACACGAAGGCCGCCGAGGGACCGAGCCAGCCGGTCGAAGACGCGGTCGCACAAGAAGACCAGCCGACGGTCGACGAGGTACAGGAACCAGAGGCGCAGGACGAGCCTGACTACCACTCGCTCAAGGTGGCAGAGCTCAAGGCGCTCTGCGCCGAGCGTGGGATAGAGGTTCCGAAGCGTGCGAAGAAGCCGGACCTCATTGCCCTGTTGGAGGGATAGCCGATGCTCATCGACACCGTACGCAAGGCACTGCGCGTCACGTCAACGGCGACGGACGACGAGATACAGGTGTACATAGACGCCGCGAAGGCTGACATGCTCCGCATCGGCATACGTGACGAGCTCATCCGCGACGAGGCCACGATGCACCCGATGGTGAAGCACGCGATCATGTGCTACTGCGCGGGCAGCTACGGCCTTGAGAACACGGACGCGGCCCGATACCGCACGAGCTACTACAGGATAGTCACGAACCTAGCCAACAGCACGCTCAACGAGTCCCTCTATGACGGGGACGACGGGACGGACGGTGACACCCCCTAATGTGGAACAACATGGTAACGCTGGTAAAGGACCTCGACCCTTGGCAGGACGACTCTGGTGCATGGCACAAGGGCGAGACTGTCGAGCGAGAGGTCTTTTGCAAGGTCGGGATGCTTGGCACCCTGACGATGTCACAGCTCCGCTCGTCGGAGATCCGCATCGTCGGGAACGACAGTCCCCCCGAGGTCGGCCTGCGGGGGATGCACGTGTTGTACATCAAGCAGATCGACTACGACAACGAGTCTCGCGTGATCTTCAACGGGGAAGAGATGGACGTCATCGGCCTCACCTCGGAGCGCGAGTGCTACAAGATGATCATCAGGAAGCGCATAGGAAACGGCAGTGCAGAGAATTAGCAGCGACAAGTTCGAACTGACGATGAAGGACATCCTCAACAACGTCGGTAAGAAGACGAACGAGCGCACCCCGCTGATGATCCACGCAGGAGTCAAGAAGACCGCGTCGTACTGGCGCAGGAACGCGAAGAAGATCTGGGGCGAGAGGACCGGCAAGACCTACCGCAAGAACGGCAAGGACTACCAAGTTGGCAACTACGCCCGGTCTATCAGGTCGCACATGCTGGACGAGAGTCCGGGGAACCCAGTCGGCGAGGTCGGCGCACCCAACATGCCGGGCCTTCCGCACCTCCTTGAGAAGGGGCACGCGAAGGTCGGCGGCGGTCGCGTGAGGGGCATCGAGCACATATGGCCCGCGACCGTCGAGGGGTTCGCATACACCATGAAACTCGCCGAGGCGATGCTGGACGAGGTACTCCATGAATCTTGACAAACTACTCTACTCGTCACTAACAACGGTGTGTCCCGGCACGTACGTGTCATGGCCCACCGGCAAGGCACCCCCGCTGCCATGGTTCGCATACGAGCGCGAGCGCGGCGGCGAAGTGTTCGCCGACAACACGAACTACGACCTCATGCCCAGATACAGGGTCGAGCTCCTTTTCAGCGAGAAGGACGACGCCCTCATAGAGGACTTCGAGGCCGCACTCTCGCGTGTCGGGACGTGGAAGCTGTACGAGGCTGCCTACATGGACAGCGAGTCGTGCATCTACCACGACTACAGGATAACGTTGTTACCCAACAGAGAAACGGAGACACAAGATGGCTGACAACAAGGTACGTTTCGGTGCATCGAACGTCAGGTACGCCCTTGAGGGCACCAACGGTACCTATGGCGAGTGGAAGCGACTCGCCGGTACCGTCCAGATCAGCTTCGAGCCCCAGGGTTCGCAGAACACCTTCTACGCCGACAACGTCGGTTACTTCATCTCTAACGGTGCCGCATCCGACACCATCTCCGTCGAGATCGCCGACCTTACCGACCAGGCTAAGATCGACCTCCTCGGCTTCATTCAGGACGATACCTCCGGCCTCCTCATCGAGCCCGTCACGTCCGAGCGTAAGCCGTTCGCCCTTGGCTTCCAGGTCGAGGGTGACGCAAACCACCTGCGCGGCGTCCGTTACGGCGGCACCCTGAACCGCCCGTCCGAGGCCCACAACACCACCACCGACTCCACCGACCCCGACACCCTCACCATCGAGGGCACCTTCGTCGGCAAGACCTTCACGGTCAACGGCGAGGAGATCGCGATCCTTGGTGCCGCGTGCACCGATGCCGGTGAGACCCACACTGCATACGACAAGTTCTGGGATGCGGTCCCCGTCCCCGGCGTGGCGCCCAAGAACGGTTAGTCAAGGCTCACAGCATCTCACCAATGTTCGAAACGGCGGCGTACTTCTTCTTGGAGTACGCCGCTTTTCGCATATTGATGGGTCGAAAGGAGATTGCATTGGCAGTCATCGACTACGGCGACGGCGAGCGGGAGTTCGTCTGCACCGCGCTCACCTGCATGATCTACGAGCAGGAGTTCGTGAGCGACAAGAACGACAGGATAACCGGCGACCTCATCGCCGACACCATAGGCAAGATCACCCTGTCCTCCAACGACGTGCTCCACGTCACAGACGAGGGCGCGTACGTAACGACCGTCGTGGACTACACGCAGGTCAACTGGAACGCCATATTCAGGGCGCTGTGGGCCATGCTCAAGACGGCACAGGAGAACGGTGCGGGTGGCACACCCATACCCGGTTTCAAGACATGGCAGTCCAAGCTCATGTCATTCGAGCCGGACATGAAGGAGCTTGCGACGGAAGTGCAGCGCGAGCTCATGAGAGGTTTGTTTCGATCCGGAGCCGCTGCCTCCGGAGAAACCAGCGAAGGGGAAGAGGGATAAGCTCCCGTACACCTCGATAGTCAACTCGGCTCTCGGCTTGGGTCTGTCGATGAACGACATAGCGGGAATGTCATGGGGACGTCTCGTGATGATGTTGCAGGCGAAGGCACAGTCGTACAGGGCATCCAACGAGCCGAGGGAGGCCACGTGGGCGGAGATCACCGCGTGGGCCGGTGTAGGCATGCTCTAGACGGACTAGGGGGGACTCAGTGGCTGAGACTTACCGTGGCCTTACGATACGGATCGGTGGCGACACAACCGCACTCACCAAGGCCTTGAAGTATTCGAACGGCGCTATATCGCAGACCCAGATCGAGCTCAACAAGCTCGCGCAGGCCCTCAAGCTGGACCCGTCGAACGTGCAGACTTATAACATGCACCTTAACTACATGGGCCAGCAGGCGTCGAACACGGCCACGAAGCTGGCCCAGCTCAGGGACGCACAGGAGAGCGTGCGCAACGAGCCGCTGAAGATCGTCGTCGACGGTTCCATAAAGGACGCAAGCACCACGTTCGACGAGTTCGTGCAGAAGTACCGCGACGGTTCGGCCAACATAGCCGCCGACACGCAGAGCACCAAGCGCGTGCTCGACACGTACACCCAGCAGCTTGCCGAGATGTACAACAAATTGACGAACTACGTGCAGAACGCGGCTGGCGTCGAGAGCGCCGAGCTGGTGTCCGCCCTTGAGTTGGCGATGACGCCGGCGGAGAAGCTCGAACAAACCCTTGAGGGGGTATGGGACAGGTTCTTTGACATGCCCGACGGCATCGAGCGGTCAGAGGAGAGCATCGACAAACTGGCAACCAAGGCAGAGGACCTGTCCAAGTCATTCGGCAAGTTCTTCGATCAGGAGAACTTCACGATCGACACGGAGGAGTTCGAGAAGGCGCTCCACACGTTCGTGTCCTCGACCGGCAACGTGTTCAAGCTCACGGAAGAGCAGACGTCCTCCATGAGTTCCAAGGTCAGCGCCCGTGCGGAGGAGATCGCCGCAGCCCTCAAGAGCGTCGACCCGTCCGAGTATGCCAACGCCGTCGACGCCGCACGTGAGAACATCACCAAGTACATCGCAGATGTGCTCGACGAGACGGGCCTCATGGTGACGCAGTTCAACAACGCGAACAGGAACGTCAGTCTCAACCACATCGAGAAGGTCCTGGAGTCGCTGCGTGACGAGACGGGCATGACCGAGGAGCAGATAGGCAACATCCTCGGGGAGCTCGGGAACCTGCAAGCCGGCTTCAAGAGCGCCGACACCGAGTACAAGAACTTCCTCAAGGCAGAGTCCCTCATGGACCTCGAAGTCGAGATCCAGAAGACGGAGGCCCAGATAAACTCCATGGCGAGGGCCATGGCCGACCTCAAGGTGCCCGACAACATAAGCCGCACCCTGATGTACATACAGGAGAACGTGAACGCGCTGTCCACGTCCTTCCAGCAGCTCATCGCCACCGCAGGCGGCATGTCCGACATCATCGCCAAGTCTGGGTCCGTCGAGGTGAACGTCGACTTCGGTGACCCCACGTCCAACGTCAACGCATTCGAGGTCGCCCTCAGCTCGCTCGTCCAGTCTGAGCAGAACGTACAAGAGGGCATGGCCGCGATCCGCAGGGAGCTCGACGAGTTCGCGGGCAAGGGCGTGTTCATCGAGGATATCACTGACACCACCAAGTCCGCGACCCAGCAGCTCTACGACGCCAAGGACGCACTAGTCGACGCAGAGGCCAACCTCGCTGAGCTCAACGGCACCATCAAGCATTACGAGGACCTCATCGCCGCGTTCCAGGCGATAGGGGACGTGGGCCTCCAGACCTTCATCGTAAACCATGAAGGTGAGGAGCTTGACAAGACCCAGCAGGCGGTCGTCAATTACCTCGCTGCGCTCGAAAACGTGGAGGACCGCAAGAAGGCGATCTCAAAGGCGACCGACGACTACAGGAAGAAGCTTGAGGCCCTTGCCGGTGCCGTCGATGCCACCACTGGCAAGTACGAGAACCTCTCCGCCGCAGAGCACGCCGTCAAGGATTCGCAGGAGGAGCTTGAGAACGCGAAGATGCGCGTTGCCCTCGAAGGACTCCAGACCGACCTCGTAAAGACGCAGAACCAGACCCTCAAGGTCGAGGAGGCCATCCACAAGCTCGCTGACAGCATGACCGAGCAGATGACTGAGGGGTTCGCCGACAACCTGTTCGGCAGCTCCGAGAGGCAGATCGAGGTCATGAAGACGGCCTTTGACGCCACCATCGAGAGGGCCAAGGTCCTTGACGCGACGACCAAGGAACTGCCCAAGAACCAAGAGCTTGCGAAAAAGCGGACGCAAGCTGTGGCAGACGCAATAAAGGCCGGTGGAGCCTATGCCGACGAGTTGCGCACCAAGATGGACAACATCCTGCCCGACGGCGAGACCGACGAGGTCGCCGCCCTGCGTGAGGAGTTCGGCAGCGCGAAGAACGCGGTCATCCAGCTCACGGAGCAGGCAGACATCCTCAACGAGCGTCTCGTCCGCCTAAGGACGCAGAGAGACCTCTCTCCCGAGGGGGGCAAGAGGTGGACCGAGCTCAACGACTCGATCGACGTGACGAATGTGGAACTCGAAACCGTGAAGACACAGCTCCATGGCATCGAAGGTGTGACAAAGGGTGCCATAGCCATCGAGCAGTGGGAGGAGTGGTCTGACAAGGTCGACGAGGTCAATGGCAAGATTGAGACGCTGAACCACGGCAGCATTCCCGGTGCCACTGGGTCCGACAACAGCGCCGCATTCGAACAGGTCTTTGACCGTGTACTCCAATATGCGGAGCGCGTGGGCAGTGCGGTAGTCGAGTCGGCCAACACCATCGACACGGCCTATCGCGACATGAGGAAGACCGTGCAGGGAACAGAGGAGCAGTTCGAGAGCCTCAAACAGGCCGCGATCTCCTTCTCGCAGGTCCATGCCGTCAGCTCTGACACGCTGCTTGAGATGGAGGCCTTGGGCGGACAGCTCGGCGTGTCCACAGACGCCCTGAACGAGTTCGGCGAGGTTGCGTCGAACCTTGACATCGCCACCGACATCGACGCCGAAACGATAGCGCTCCAACTGGGCCAGATCAGCAACGTCATGAGTGACCTCGACGAGACCACCTTCGACAACTTCGGCGACGCGATCGTGCGTCTCGGCAACAACATGGCGGCGCAGGAGAGTTCCATCATGAACGTCGCCCAGCGCATGTCGTCAGTCGCGAACGTGGCGAGCATGTCGACACCCGACCTTCTCGCGCTCTCTGCGGCCATCGCGTCAACGGGCCAGCGTTCCGAATCCGCCGCAACCGCAATCAGCAACACCATGACAGGCATCGCAAGCGCAGTCGCTGCTGGCGGAAAGAACCTCAAGGCGTTCGCTGAGATAGCGGACATGTCCGCAGACGGTTTCGCCTCTGCATGGATGACGGACCCGATGACCGCGCTCAAGGCGTTCGTCAACGGACTTGAGTCCCTGAGCGACACCAACGTCGGTGCCATAGCCGCGCTTGAGGAAATGGGCATCTCGTCCATCCGTCAGGAGACGGCGCTCCTCGGTCTGGCATCAACCGTCGACGTCCTCGACGACGCACTCAAGATGTCCAACGACGCATTCAACGGCGTCAGCGACCAGTGGGGTCAAGCGGGCGACGCGGCGATCGAGGCGCAGCGCAAGTCCGAGGGCTTCTCTGGTTCCATGCAGATAATGCAGAACAACCTGAGCAACCTCGCGGAGACGATGGGCGACGCGCTCATACTCCCGATACAGGTGGCGTCGGTGGCACTCAAGGGCCTCACTGACCTGTTCAACTTCATACCCGACCCGATCAAGGGCACAGCGGCGGCAATCGTCGGGTTCACCGCAGTCGGTGGCGTCGCGCTTGACATGCTCGACAAGATGAGCAAGGGCATGGAAAACCTCAGCAGTGTGCCAGCGGGCACACTAATAGAAACGGTCACGCAGAAGCTCACAAAGCTCGCCCCGCAGCTTGAGAACAACGCGACACTCGCAGCCGCCCTCGGGACCGGACTTACCATGGGTGGCGTCGTCCTTGCCACCGCAGCCCTGAGCGCACTCATCTCGACGTTGGCCGACGCCTACAACGAGATGAGGGAGCTGAACGAGGCAGAGGAAAACCTTGAGACGGCGAACAAGAACCTTGCCGATGCCGTCGACGGTGTCACCGCCAAGAGCGACGACATGACCGAGGGGCTCAAGGCCATCAAGGTCACGGCAAATGACACCAAGGACGCGCTCAACGACCTCGCGGACATAGTCGACGAAGTCGCCGGCAAGATCAACGAGCGCCAGATAGACATGGACGTCGACTTCCACAAGGTCGACGAGGCAGTCGAGACAATCGAACGATATGCCGACTCCACAAGGCTCACATACGGACAACAGGCGGACCTAGTCAACGCGGTTGACGCGCTCAACGAGGCGATGGGGACCTCCTTCGAGGTGGTCGACCAGACCAAGGGAATCATCAAGGACCTCGGCGACGACTCGATCGTCACTGCGGGACAGATACGCGAGTGGTCTGACAGCTACAAGAACATCGAGCAGGGCAACAAGATCGTCCAAGACATGGACGACACCTATGAGGCCATCATCAGGACCCAGAGCAAGCTCAACGAGGCGGAGAAGGTCCGGCAGCAGCTCGAAGAGCAACAGGTCGAGGCATCGAAGAACTCGGTCTCCATGCGCCGCGAGTACGCTGACGCCATGGTGGGCCAGTCGAGGGAGCAATCGCAGCTTGACAAGGACTACGCCAAGACGACCGAGTCCATAAAGAACCAGGACGAGACCATCGCCAAGTACAAGCAGGAGATTGCCGACCTCACCGAGCAGTACGAGAAGCAACGCAAGGAGGCCTACGAGCTCGGGACCGAAGAGGTCGAGTCTGCCGACAAGGCAAGAATCGCAGTCGAGAACTTCCTCGCCGTCGCGTTCGCGGGGAGGGGAAAGTCACCTGAGTTCCTTGAGGACATGGCGGGCCAGCTCATCAGCCTTGGCGCAACGGTCGAGGACATGACGAGCCTCACCGACTACCAGCTCACCGAACTCGTCCGTGCGTATGACGGGTCGATCGAGTCGATATCCGAGATCCTCGCAAAGCTCCAGATCGACTTCACGGGCACCATGGACGAAATCGGCGAGAAGGCGACGAAGGCCGCCGAGACCGTCGGCAAGGCGTCGCAGGACGAGATCCGTGCGATGCAGGAGGCCCAGACCGCAGAGTACAACGCCCTGAAGCACAAGCTGGACAAGGAGTACGACACCCAGAAGGCCGCGAACGACCAGAAGTACGACGAGGACAAGCGCTACTACGACAAGAAGTACAACGCGCTCAAGAACGAGCTTGACCGTGAGTATACCGACCACAAAAATGGTCTGGACAAAGACTACGATATGCTCAAGCAGCAGTACGACCGTAGGTACGAGCTGATCAAGCGCGAGCTTGACAAGGAGTACGACCTTGAGAAGAACCAGCGTGACCAGATATACAACGAGCGGAAGTCCGCACTGGACAAGGAGTACACGCAGGAGAAGAGGCTCAGGGACAATGCCTATAACGAACTGAAGCGTCAGCTCGACAAGGAATACGACAACGAGAAGAAGTCGTACGACAAGGCATACGACAACCTGAAGGACTCCCTCGACAAGCAGTACGACGCGCAGAAGAAGACTCTGGACGCCGAGTACAACCAGATCAAGAAGACCCTCGACGCCGAGTACAACGAGCGCAAGAAGGCCTACGACAACGCCTACAACGAGCGCAAGAAGGCCCTCGACAAGGAATACAAGGCGGCGCAGGCAGCGAGCAAGAAGTACCTCGCGCAGTACAAGAAGGACCAGAAGGCCCAAGTCGACGCGTTCAAGAAGGCCACCGACACCCGCGTGGCCGAGATGAAGCGCGAGCTTGAGATGAAGAAGAAGCTCATCGAGTCCGACGAGAAGCGAAAGACCGATGACATCGACGCCCGCATCGCGGCCCTCAAGGGTGAGACCGAGGCCGAGGAGAAGGCCCAGAAGCAGCGCGAGCAGCAGGAGAAGCTGTCTGACCTGCGCAGGGATGTCAACAAGGCAAAGTCCCGCAGGACCCGCGCCGAGGCCGAGAAGGCGTACAACGACTACGTCACAGAGCTTGAGCAGGAGGCTGCGAAGGAGCGCCGCGACGCGACCATCGACCAGCTTGAGGCCGAGAAGGATGCCATCTCCTCGAACGCCGACGAAAGGATATCGGCCCTCGAAGAGCAGTACAACAACGAGATCGACGCTTACAAGGCGTCGCGTGCGCTTGAGCTTGAGGCGCTGCAAGAGCACCTCGACAGCATGTACGAGGCAGAGCAGGAGGCCGAGACCCGCAAGCTTGAGGACCTGAAGGCCAGAAACGACGTCGAACTGGCGGCACTCAAGGAGAGGAACGCCGCAGAGCTTGAGGCCGTCAAGGAGGCCCAGACGACCCAGCTTGAGGCCGTCAAGGAGGCCAACGAGGCCCAGCTCTCGATGACCAAGGATGCCAACGAGGCCCAGCTCGAAGACCTGAAGGCATTCAACGAGGAGCAGCTCGCACAGACGAAGCTCAACCACGAGGACAGGCTCGCCGACCTCAAGACGCTCCACGAAGACGAGCTCACGGCCATAAAGGACAGCCACTCGCAGCAACTGGAGGACCTGAAGACGGCGCAGGGCCTTGAGCTGCAAGAGATAAAGAACAACCAGTCCGACCAGCTACAGGCCGTGAAGGACGGCCACCAAGCGATCCTCGACGACAAGAAGCTTGAGCTGGAGGAAGACCTTCGCCGCATGAAGGAGGACCACGAGGCGAAGCTACAGGCGAAGAAGTACGAGAACGAGGACAAGCTGAAGGTAGCCAAGGACGGCTACGAAGCGGAGAACCAAGCGCTCAGGGACAAGAACGAGGCCGACCTTGAGGAGATGAAGGCCCACCACACTCACGTCATCAACGAGATGAGGAGCGGCAAGACGGATGCCGACACCGTCATGGACGAGGGGGTCGCGTCGGTCGAGACGAAGTCTGAGAGCGCACGCCAGAAGTTCGGTGACGCCACTGGCAAGATGAAGGAGGACGCAGAGAAAAACGCTGGCAAGGCGATGGGAAGCCTTTGGAACACCATCAATGAAAAGGCCGGAGACGTCGGGTTCGCCGTCAAGAACGGGCCTGTCAAGAAGGCTGATGACGAGGCGTCGTTCCTGCCAGAGATATTCAAGAAGCACTCCACCAAGGGCGTCGAAGGCTTCGTCGGCCCACTCAGGGATGCCAAGGACGTTGCCGCCGCAACCGAATACATGAGGAAGCAGGCCACCAAAGAGACCGGCAAGACCCAGGCTGAGATGGGCAAGCATTCCAAGGCAGCGGCCAAGGAGTTTGGCGACGACCTCAAGAACAGCAAAGAGGGGAGCGCGGGCGCAAAAATCCTCAAGAACAGTGCCGTCAATGGCATTGAGTTCAAGACGGAGGCCAGCAGCAAGGCAAAGGACGGGGCGAAGTCGTACGGCGACAGCCTCTCCCAATACAACATGAGCCCCCAGCTTTCGGCATTCCGGTCGAAGGTCATCGACGGCGTCAACCCGTCAAGCGGCAGTAATTTCTACCAGAACGTCGCAACGGCGGGTTCAAACCTCATGATCGGCTTCTTCAACGGTACGGGAAAGGTCGACGTCAGGAGCCGTGCCTACAACTTGGGCATCGAGGTCCTCGACGAGATCAAGAGCGCACTGGGCATCAACTCGCCGTCCAAAGAGATGATCGAGATCGGTCGCTACACCGTACAAGGCTACGAGATCGGTATCCAGCAGGAGACACCCAACCTGACGAAGCAGATAAGGATGCTCGCCCAGTCTACCGAGGAGGGTTTCACCCCAACCTTTGACATCGAAAAGCTCCTCAACAACTCAGAAGAGTTCATATCCGAGTACAAGATGATACTCAACGACATGCTCAACATGTCGAAGGAGAACATGCTTGGCACCGGAATGATCGGCAGGACGCTCGACGCCAACCGTCTGAAGGACTCCGCCCAAAAGTACCTGTCCGAGTGCAGGAAGGGCGTCAACGCGGTCCTTGAGGCGGCAGAGACGTATGCCGACAGCGCCGACGCGTTCGAGGCAGGCTTTGACGTCGAGTCGTTCAAGAACAGTTGCGAAAAGTACCTCGCCGTGTACAGGGATACCGTCAGGTCGGTTGAAAACACCATCAGCGAATACAATGCCGAGTCCAGATCATACGGCATGTCGCCGCTCGTGTCGGAGTTCGACGTCGACTCCCTGAAGGTCGAGGCGTACAAGTTCGAGGGCGAGTACTCCAAAGCCATGAGGACGATCGAAAACCTGGCGAAGGATCACGCGGCGAGGACGCAAGTCGTCGACACTGGCTTCAACACCCGCGCGTTCGAGCAGGACGCAAGCGACTTCCTCGACAGCTACGAGAAGTCGATCGGTGACATGGAGCAGATGTCTTCGGGCCATGTCAAGTCCGCAGAGTCCATCGGCTCGGAGTTCGACCTAGACGAGTTCCGCGCGAGGGCGAAACGGTACCTAGGTGAGTACCACGACGTACTCGCGACGATCGAGAACTACATCAAGGCACACGTCGCCAACATCGGACAGTACGACATAACCGGGCTGTCTGGCAGCGTCTCTGCGGGGCAGGACATCATGTCCAACATCATCGAGGGCATGAGGTCGATGGAGGGCGAGCTTGAGAAGCAGCTCTCGCGACTTGCCGACTCGCTTGAGAAGGGGTTCAAGCCGACGCTGGACATAAGCTCCATGGAAATCGGCACCGACTCCATGCTCGAAGCCGTCGACGGCACGATGACGACGGTGATAGACGAATGGAGGATGGGCACGAGGGCCATAGCCGACGTGCAGACGGAGGCAATCGCCGAGATGATGGCGCGGCAGCACGAGCTGAACACCGACCTCGAACACATCGTCAGCACGGGCTTCGGCAACGAGCGCCTGTACCAGTCCGTCACGTCATTCCTCGACCAGACGGTCGCGGCGGCGAACGAGGCCATCGAAAAGATCAACTCCCGCATGCGCAACAGCGCGTTGGAGATAGCGGCCATGCAGGCCGAGGCGTTCGGCAAGGCACAGTACGTCGAGATGGCGAACGCGCAGCCCGCGACCGTGAACATCAACATCAGCCTGTCAGACGTGACCATACGTGAGACGGCTGACATAGACAAGCTGGCCCAGGCCCTCGCGCAGAGGACCAACCAGGTATTGCGCTCAAGGATCGGGTGATAACACATGAACATGCCTTACGACCTCAGCAGCTCCTACGGGGACTACTGCTTCGAGGAGCGCGACATAATCGTCGAGCGGATCCACGACGACCTGCCCGAGCTGAAGGCGGACGTGTTCGACAGGGTCGGCGGGGACGGGTCGGTATTGAGGTCCGCACACTTGGGCGAGAGGAAGATCGTCCTAGAATGCCGGGCCTACAGGACCCGTTGGAGAGAGTTTGACAAGGTAAAAGACGAGATGGCACAGCTCCTCATGCTTGATGGGGAGCATGTGCTCTCCCTTAGGAACCACTTCGGCGAGTACTACCTCGCACGTCTCGTCGCATTCAGCGAGGACGACCGCATAGGCGGGACGGGCATAGGCCAGTTCACGCTGACCTTCACGGCCTACGACCCGATAAGGTTCGGGTCGAAGCAGATTGCGACCGTGCCGAGCGGAGGCTCCGTGGACATAGACGTGTCGGGAAGCTATCCGACCACGTTCACGGTGAACACGAACGTCGCGACGAGGGACTCCACGACGCAGCTCTGGGGCCTCCGCTTCGACGACGGTGACTTCCTCTACGTCAAGATTCCCACGAACGGCACCACGCCAGTCTCGATGGACAGCTACACGAGGCAGGTCAGTGTCGCGAACCAACCGTCGATAGTCACCCTCGAATCCAATTGGCCGTTCCTCAAGGCCGGCACGCACACGGTGAGCATGGCTATGGGGACTGGGCCCGCCACGATAGAATGGCAGGAAAGGAACGTGTGACATGGGCTATCCTGTCGATCGCATTCAGCTTTACAACCAGAGCGGCGTGCCGCTGCCCGAACTCTACCCAAACGAGGTCGAGTCGAGGGTGCGCCACGAGGAGATAAACGGCGAGCACACCCTGACCATAATCACGAAGAGGAAGCTCAGCGTCGGGTGGCGTGCCGTCACCGTCGACAACATGGGGAAGTGGCGCGAGTGGGTCGTCGAGGAAGCCGACGAGCTTCATGACGCGGGCATCAACGCCGTCGGAACGTACCGTCTCGTGTGGTCCCTGCAATACGACCTCACATACACCTTCGACGACTCTGGTGACCTTGGACACAGGGAGATAGGCATAGCGGCAAGCGCCACGGGCCGCGCCGCAGTCGAGGCCGCGATATCGGGTTCGACGAAGTGGGAGGTGTCGGAGCGTTGCGACGTGCCTGCCATAACGGCGGGCGGCGGCGTCGTGATGATAGCCGAGAGCGCATGGTCCCGCCTGTCGAAGGTGGTCACCGCATGGGGCGGCGAGATAGACGCCGAGATAACCGTGGATGCCACGGGCGTCGCGTCGCGCAAGGTCCTGTTCGTGTCCCACCTCGGGAAGACCGAGCCGACGAGGCGCTTCGAGTGGGGCGAGGACCTCACGAGCATCAAGCGCACGCCGGACCCAGGCCCATACTACTGCCGCGTGGTCCCCATAGGCAAGGGCACGACCGAGTACGCCGAGGGCCCGAGCGGCGAGGACCCGATCGACGACGAGATATCCTACGAGTGGCCGCTGTCACTCCTTGATGACCCCGAGTACGACCCGCACGAGCACGAGTGGATCGAAGACCCCGACGTCGTCGAGGTGTTCCGCGTCTCAGACGGCAACGGCGGCTGGGAGTATCCCACGAAGATCGTCAAGTACGACAAGGACGACGTGCAGCTCCTCTACGAGGAGGCGATGGACGACCTCCACAACCACACGAGGCCGAACATAACGTATGAGGCATCGGTCGTGCAGTTCGCGCGGGCGGGCCTCGACGCCAAGGGTGTCGCCCTCGGTGACGAGATACAGATCGTCGACCGCGGCTTCAACCCCGACGCCGAGCTTCGCATACAGGAGCGCGTCACGGCCATAGACATAGACGAGCTTGACGACGACCGCACGGAGCTGGTCATCGGGCAGAAGCAGGAGTCCCTCGCCGACACCATAGCCAGCATGAACAGCGACTTCGACGAGGCAGTCAGCAGGCTCACGTACTACACGACCACCGCGTATGTCCGTGACCTCATCGGCTGGTTCAACGACGAGATAAACCGCACGGGCGGCTACACATACCTCGTGCCCGGAAGGGGACAGATAACCTATGACGTGGCCGTGTCTGACCCAAACGTCGGCATCGAGGCGACCAAGGCCGTCGAGATCAGGGGCGGGTCCATCCGCATCGGATCAAGGTCTGGCTCTGACGGCTCGTGGGTGTGGAAGTCCGTGTTCACCGACGGCGCAATCGCCACGGACATGATCATCGGCGGAAAGATAACCACCGGGTTCATCGGAAGCGTCGCGAGCGGCAACTACTGGGACCTCGACAACGGCACGTTCAGGCTTGGCAGCACGACCAAGCTTGGCGACTCTGACAGCACCGTCGACGACATCATTGTGTCCGTCGACGTCATGTACGCAGAGAGCACGTCAGACACCGAACCGCCGACGACGGGGTGGAGGACCACGTGCCCCGAGCGCAGGGACGGCTACTACATCTGGCAGAAGACCGTCACGGCCACCAACAACGGTCCGTCAGAGTCAACACCGACATGCATATCAGGCAGGGACGGCTACGCATTCAACAACGCGAATGTGGTAATCTACAAGCGTGGCACAACTGTGCCTGCCGTGCCAAGCAACAGCCTGACATACTCCTTCGACGGC
>Ga0326514_10000897_pt1 | contig 19668 bp, 31 predicted proteins | sample 3_2548_0518_D_FD_203653 | JGI IMG/M metagenome (GOLD analysis project Ga0326514, IMG submission 203653) | Bovine rumen microbial communities from UC Davis, California, United States - 3_2548_0518 | ecosystem: Host-associated > Mammals > Digestive system > Stomach > Rumen | place: USA... | reverse complement strand
TTTTTTCTATTGATTATTTCTATAATATACCTTGCAATTTTTGCGACAAGATTTAGAGCCCTTGTAAATATCTACAAAGACTCCAAATCTTCTTATACCGAAGATACAATAATCCAAATTATGAGGGCAATCACGATGATTATGTCAAGAATCGTGTCCAAACAATCCGAAAGCACCTCCTCTCTTGTTTTCGTTCTTCGTACTCCGTAAATTGCTCTTTTTACTACTTTCTTTAAAAATCCTTTCAAATATCTACCTCCATAATTCTTAAATTATTAGTATTCTTCAATAAACAGATTGTAAATCGTGCGAAAAAATAAAGGCCTAGTAACTTTTGCTACTAAGCCCGAACCAGCGTCTATTCGCTAAGTTCTTGTAATGAAATCTCAATAATATTTCTATCAAAATCTGATAATCGATCTTTGCATCTATCGTACAACTTAATGCAATGTTTATAATACGTATGGACAAGCTCGTGTTCTAATGTGTCGTAGCTATTCCACGCCCAATCGTCTATTCTGTCTGATACTTTTCCAACGGTTACTTCTATAGCTTTTATAAAATAAAACCGAATCATAAATATCAGCGCAATAGCCAGAAATTGGACGGTGTATAATAAAGCCACCGCCACATCAAAATATGTAACACGGCCGACTATACGTCCTGTCGTAAATCTTTCTGCCATAAATTGAATTGTATTGTCGATAGTATAAAAGTCTTTTCCTTTCATTTTCAAGTTCTCCTTTCGTGAAAAAACATATTAATATTCCATTATAAAAGAGCTTGTAAATCATGCGAAAAAAAATATACTCCTTGTAGAAATTGCGTCCACAAGGAGCACACTTTCTACATTGTCTATTGTTCAGCATTTGCCTCTTTCTCCACTAAATCCATAGCAATTATAAGACAAATAATTAATGCCAATTTAATAATAGTCAACATATCTATCACTCCTTTCTATAAGAGCAATAGTAATTTTTGCGAAAAAAAAGAGACCAGTTGTAGGTCTCAATAAATTCCAGGTCTAAAGGATCTAACGATAGGTGAGTTTGACCAATCTCTTAACAACCCAACCTTCTTTATCGGTTACGTTGATAATCTGTTTGTCAATGATCTCTTTTCCTTCGTCATAGATCCGGTTCATAACATCCTGAACCTTCATTAATTCTACGGTCTCTTCCTCGATTTTTCTTCCAAATAATTTCTTTAACATTTCAATTACTCCTTTCTTATTTGGTGTTCATTCTTTCTATAATATGCCTTGCAATTTTTGCGAATGCTTCCAAATATGGAGAATTTTGACAAAAAAATAGAGGACTAGTAGATTTTACTAATCCTCAACCCAGATCAATTAATTTCATCTTCTTGTCTAGCTTTTAATAGTTTCGTTAATTTCTCGTTTGCTTTAGCCTGCTGCTTTTCAAGTTTTCTAACTGTTCTTTCTTCCTTTGTCTCGCTGATCCTTTCCATGATACTATCGGCGATATCGTCACCATAGTTCATCAAAAACCACGTCCAAACTCCGTAAATCATCATAACAATCGAATAGCCAACTGTCTGCTTACAAAATTCTTTAAAATTCATAATACTACCTCCTAAACTTTAATTAATGATTCTGTGTATCATTAAAGAGGTTGTAATATTTGCGAAAAATTAGAGGACTAGTAAAATATACCAATCCTCGCAGACGAATATTATTTTTTAAAATGTTTTTCAAAACACCAGTGCATAAACGAATATATGTCTTGTTTCCCTTTGACAAGAGCTCGCATCCTGAACATTAGCTCATCATCACCAATCCAATTTAAAAGTATTAGATCAATCTTACGCATACTATCGTAAGGTTTGTCTACTATATCTCTGTTGACATCGGTGTAGATCATTAACGCTCTGCTTTCCCCTTTGTATCTAGAGCAAAACTTATTAACTACGTCGACTCGTTCGTTTAATAATTCTTTGTTAATTTCCATAACACATACCTCCTTAAATTCGTCTATTATGCCCATTGTAAATCTGGCGAAAAAAATAAGAACTAGTCAAGAAGACTAGTCCCTTTTGTGCTTTGCCATTCTACCAAATGGCTAACTCTGGCATATGTAACACCGCTTCTTTCGATGTACTCAACCGTAAACTGTCTTTGAAACGCAATGTGATTTTTGATCTTTTCGATCAAGTCGTCACCCTCGTTTGCAATGTCGTATTCTATCACGATTAAAGTTCTCATATTGTTCCTCCTATTTGCTATTACATATGTATCATCAAAGCGGTTGTAAGTATTGCGAAAAAAAAGAGAAGCCCTTGCAGACCTCTCTAATGGGATCTTTGCCCCTCAGTCAACACCCCGGATCCGTGCGGTGCCCACGATAGGTTTTCTTTCTACAAACCTACAAACTCGTCCAGGTCATCTTGACTGGCAGTCATGCGGTCTTACTCCTCCGCAAGCAGTGGTCCCAAGTTTTACGTCATTTCCCACATTTGGACAATCTGGTAATTGAAGGATTTAAATGACCCTCCTTTCTATAATGAGCTTTGTAATATTTGCGAAAAAATAGAGGACTAGTAAAATATACTAATCCTCAACTTGTTATTACGTTAACGATACGTCAATATGCAGTTCTCCTTTGTCGATATAGTACCTTTTTACCGGAAACATACCAACCATTATAGGCATGTTGTATTTAGAACCTTCATACAGATATCTGGTCTCATATTTACCATCTCCGAATGAGGTTTTAAATACGTGAATGCCCGTATTGTCATAATCCAAATAAGGTGCTACCAATTCTTTAACTCTCATATTAATTACCTCCTTTTCATTATACCCATTGTAAATCTGACGAAAAAAAGAGGACTAGCAGATTTTGCTAATCCTCGATGTGTGCTTTATCCAAAAAGTTTTTTCTTTTCTTCCTTTACTGGATAATAACTAAACGTTATAACACGTTTATTAACTTCTCCGTTGCTTGTCTGACAAACGATCTCCTCGAATTCCAGATCTACGCTGTCTTGTCCATCTTTTCTATTAAAGATTTCCAATAGCTTTTCCTGGATCTTTCCAAGATCTTTTTTGTCGACTGTCATTTTCTCTTTTCCATACCTTGATTTAGTTATTATTACCATATTAAGTCCTCCTTATTAAATAAAGCGTTTCGTTGTCTATTAAAGAAGCTGTAAATCCTGCGAAAGTCAACCTCTTTTCTTATCCAGAATCCAGAAGAACTTACGATATCTGCCGTAGTAATAATCCTTGCCACAAGGTATTTCCATTACCATCTTTAGGTACGTAAACGCCTTATCTTCAGTAACAGCCTTGAAAATATAAGAAGAAAGATAAGGATCGGCTTCGTCACAAGCGTCCTCAATGATCTTAAGATTATGAGAAATTTGAGCCAAATCAGCACCAATTCGACCAGTTTCATCGCCAAAATATAAGTTTTTACTTCCTTTTTCACTAAAACCACCTCGATTTGACCAACAAGACATCTCTAAATACTTCTGTTGCCATTCATAATATTGTAGGCAAAAATGTTTAAGCTCGTAGTATCTATGTTTTGAAATATAATACTTGTTCTTCTTGGATAGTTCAGATCTAATAACTGTGCTCATACTCGTCCTCCCCATCCAGTAAGCTCTTCTACAAGCTTTGGCGAAATATAATAGTTGATTCTACCCTTTTTCGAGCTGATTTCGGATACACTGGTTACTTTTACACCATTTCTTGTGGCTGTTCCAATTGGTAACCAGCCTTCGATAATGCCTGCTCTAATCCAAGTCGGGTCTTTTTTAAAGATTCTTGCTGCCTCAGCGACGGTTAGTGACGTTTTTTGCATATTTTTTACCTCCTATAGCAATGTATCTAAAATATATAGAAGGTTTTTGTCACCTGTGTGCTGAATATAGGCAAAAAATAGAGGACTAGCAGATTTTGCTAATCCTCAGATGATACTATTTGTCTTGATCTTTACATTGTTCTTTAAATTCAACCAGTATTGATACAAAAATAATTGTTAATATAACTCCTAATACGCCGTTCGCAATCGTCGCAATAGTTAGTAATTGTGCAACTCCAAGCACAATATATAACACATTACAGAACGATGTTATGATTCCGGCTAAAATAGCTAATATCGTTAATGTTCCTATCATATACATACCTCCTATAAAAATACAATTTTCAGTATCATAATAGAGCTTGTAAATCATGCGAAAAAAGTAGAGGACTAGCAGATTTTGCTAATCCTCTGGAAAAGTCAATAACCTTTCTCGTAGGTCAATAATGCACTAATTAATAATGCTATAACTGCGATGGTCTGTACGATCATTAATGTGATTAACTCCATTGTCACTACACTAAATATAGTAGCGATAATTACCTCAAGCATTAATGGGATAAATACCATCATACATAAAACTGTTAATAATAAACTAATCATTATATACCTCCTGTTTGTATTTATTTTTCCTAATATAGTCCTTGAAGTTTTTGCGAACAAAAAAAAGAAGCCTGGCAATTAATACCAAGCCTCTCTCTGTTAGAACCAGAATAATACGCCACTAATAACAAGTAATATTCCGTATAATATTATAGCTGTCTCAAATGCGTATCCAGCAATTGTATCGTCCTTTGTCATAATATACGTTACAAATCCGGAAACGATTCCTATAATCAACCATCCAAATATAACTCCTAAAATAATATTTAATCCTGTCATTTCTTTTTCCTCCTTTTGTATATAGATTCTGTTTCTATAACATGCCCTGTAATTTTTGCGAGGAAAAAAAATAGAAATTGTAAACTGGATCGCGACCTATTACTAGATCGTGGTTCGATTCGCTTTCAAATCACTAGATATTAACAATATACCAACTCGCTATAAAGCATATAACATAAGTAGCCTCCTCTCTCCTGGCTTCCCTATCAATCTATTATCCTTAATTGCTTAAGGACCTTATGTCTTAAAAGTCAATATATTCTGCATTAACTCAGTTTATTCTTTCTATAAAAACCCTTGCAATTTTTGCGAGGAAGGGATAAAAAAAGAGGACTAGCAGATTTTGCTAATCCTCGGACGAAGTTTATTTTACATAAATACATAAATTGCCGTCTTCAAAATCAAATCTGTAAACTTCAACTTCTTCTAACCTTTTAAACGGAATGCCTTTGTCGTTAGGCCCATCACAAGTATACACCAAACACGTAGACCATTCTCCTAAAAAGTTATAAAATCCTTGATAAATTTTACATCTTGGAAACCGGTTGTATTTTCTCAACAATTCAAGTGCTGTCATAAACATACCTCCTTATAATTCGTCCATTAACCACCTTGTAACTCCTGCGAAAAAAAAGAGGACTAGCAGATTTTGCTAATCCTTCATAATAGATCAATAGTTAATAGTTAATGTTAATAAATATGTTGGAGTTTTTAGGTCTGAGATATGTCGTTTACCACCCGACAAATCTATAAGAATAGGCTTCGTTTCTGAGTCGAATACTTTTCTAAGTTCTTCAACCAATTCCGGAAACCCTTCCTTATCTACTGTTATAGTTACCCCATTAGACTTTGTTACCATAATATCTACCTCCGTTAAATATAATTAATAATCTACTATTAACTCCCTTGTAAATCATGCGAAAGCCAAACGCACCAATCCTACAATTTTTATGTTATACTAATCCAAAGGAGGTAAATATATGTTAATAAATTGCAAAGAATGTAACCAACAAGTCTCGGACCAAGCAATAAGCTGTCCACACTGCGGGTATCCCCTGAAAAGTTTTCCAAAAAATACCACCCTGGGAAAATCCCGAAAACGAAAACGACTTCCTAATGGTTTTGGGCAAATTACAAAAATAAAATCAAACCTTAGGAAACCTTACAGAGCCATGGTAACGGTAGGAAAAAACCAGTACGGCAAACCAATATGTAAACTTCTTAAACCAGACTCCTATTTTGAAACTTATAATGATGCTTACGCAGCCTTGCTACTCTATAATCAAAACCCTTACGACTTATCTGAAAATATAACTTGTGAGGAGTTGTTCGACAGATGGCTTAAAGAGTATGAGAAGAAAGTAAAGAGTCAAGCTTACAACGCAGCCTTATCGTATTGGGCATATTGTTCTAAGCTATACAAAGAGCCAATCAGAAATATAAGAATAAGACACATAAAAGGAGTGATAGAAAACGGAGTAAGTACCTCAACCGGCAACAAAGCATCACCGATAGTAAGGCAAAAAATAAAGAACTTGTGGAATATGCTATTTGACTATGCGGTTGAGTACGAACTAACTGACAAAAACTACGCAAGAGCTTTCACATTAAAAGAAAAGACTCAAACAAAGTCAAATCATATGTCGTTTACAGATGATGAAATGAAAATACTTTGGGAGAATTCCAATGATGAGATAGTTTCAATGATCCTGATCCAATGTTATACAGGATGGAGACCTCAAGAGATGTGTGAATTAGAACTTGAAAATATAAACATAACAAACAATACAATGATAGGAGGTATGAAAACAGAAGCAGGAGAAAAAAGAATAGTAGTTGTAGCTCCTGCGATAAAAGAATTGGTTAAATGGCATTACGATAGAGCCAAAGCATGTAATGCTAAATATATCTTCCTTGCAAACAACCCAGACGGCTCATATGGCCACTTTACTTATTCGAGGTATAAATATAGGTTTGGTAAGGCAATGAAGGCTCTAGGCTTAAATAAGGACCATAGACCGCACGATCCTAGAAAAACATTTGTAACCATGTGCAAAAGAGTAGACATGGATGAATATGCGATTAAACGACTGGTGGGTCATGCCATTACTGATCTAACAGAATCCACCTACACAGATCGTGATCTTTCTTGGTTAACTTCTGAAATATCTAAATTAAATCAAATCCAATATTCTGGTGTATGAATAGTGTATAAATAATATACTTTAAACCATACTTAACCACTACTCATAACACCAAAATATCGCTTAAAATCGTTCCCACTTGATAATAAACTTTGCTATGTATTTTCTTGTATGAAAACAACAAAGTAAGTAAATAAGCAGGTATCAAGTGGGAACTGTATGAATAATGTACAAATAGCTCCCAAACATAAAGTATCCTCCTTTGGTTATTCTGACATGCTTTTCTTCCTATTATATAGTATATAGTTAATCACTTTGATTTATCAAGAATAACTTTAGGTAGAATCTTAAATCTCCAACCCAAATCCAAAAGTTACTTGTGTGATTGTTTATAATTTCCGTATTTCTTTATAAAGTGAAATCAAATAAAAAGACAAGAACCGATACGTTTTTGTAGTGTTAAAGAAATAGGGTTTGATGAATTTGGGTTAAAGCGTCGAAAATCATTTGCACTTTATCTTTAATTACGCTTTCTTAAGTTTGCCTTTCTTAAGCAGGTTAAGCATCTTAAGATTATGAATTGCAGACCCTTTATAGTTCTTAATACCATTAGCTTCTGCAATCTTTTTACGAAGAGCCATTGTAGGAGATTTAACGCCTACTGACTTTAAAGCATCAACAAACAACCAACCACCAGCAGAACATTTTGGATAATATTCTGTCTTTTTAGCCGTTGTTTCTTTCGTTGCATAATTTGAATACTTCGGAGCGATAAAGCCACGAATATGCTTAGAGTTTACTTTAATAACTCGTTCTGCGACTCTATCATTCTTATTTCCCTCGATTACTGTCATAACGCCATTGGCAGCTTTTACAACCAGCCCAACATGATCTGGCCATCCTGTGTTATCACCTTTACCGGAATCATCCCAGTCGTAGAATATAACGTCGCCAGTTGTAGGAACGTAGGAATCGCTCTCTTTAAATATTTTCTGCTTCTTAGCAAGGGCGATCATCTCTCCGCAAGAGCATTCCACAAACTCACAAAGTTTTCCAGATCCGGGTTTACCAGCCATACCAGCGACGATAAAAGCATATGATACAGTTGTTGCACACCATGAATCTTTTGTGGTCATTTTGTATCTACTACAAAGTTTAGATTTGTTGAAGGCATCGATGATCATTTTGTGTTCGGAGCTACCTTCTTCGATACCTTTAAGCATGGTTACATTTTTTACAATCTTTTCTCTTAATGCGGATTCGGTCACAAACTCACCTCCTTACTCAATTCTTGGAATACCAACAACTAAAATGTTATGCGACTTTTCGTAAGTTCCACTTCCGGTCTGTTTAATCATCGACATTTTTGTATATTTTTTTCCAGAAGAATGACATCCATATATATGCTTATCTGACCCAATAATCGCGATACTGGATTCATAAACATAAATGCAACCAGGCTTTTTATAAGCTTTTGGCATTTGAGAATACTTTTTGTTTGTCTTGATCCAGTAATAATGATCAACTTTAAGTCTGTTATGTACACAGTCTCCAAGACTAGATTTTTTATGATCTTTACTTGTATGATATACTGTAACAGATTTTGGAAGAAGACCGGCCTCATGTAAACAAGCAGACACAAATACTGAACAATTTACTTTTTTACCTTCATATCTGTATTTGCCAGAAACATGAGGAACTTTTTTACTAACTACATCTTTAGCAACCTTTTCAACTTGGACAGCCGCCAATTTCCCATAATTCGTTACCGCTCTAACATATGATCCGGAACAATAATAATATTTGTTATTTTTCTGGAATTTAAGCCATTTACCAACGTTGCCTACAACTTTAATCAAAGCTCCATCAGCAAGCTTGCCTACCAATGTATACTTTGTTCCAGGACCTGTACGATAGTTAAGCTTCTTCGTCGTCCTGTAATACGTCATCTTTTTCGTCCTCCCCGGGTTCTCCGTTAAGATCTGCAAGGTAGTTATCTGCTGCGATAGCGTTCTTGGTAAAAGAGTTGTTATACCAGAACGTGATAACGCTAATAATCGATAAGAAGAGATCTGCCAAAAGACCAGCAAGCTCTTCATTCATGAATAAGTTAAATCCCATTCCTTTTGTAGTGAGGAATTTGTTAATAATAGCAACTACTAAGAAAATAGTTCTTACGATTGTAGATTTCTTGATTTTCATGTTTTTCACCTCCTAGAGTGATATGTTAAATCGTCCTTTATGTTAAGGTGTTTATGTTATACGCCCAATATGGAGCGCCTTGGAAGATTGGATTATTCATGATTTCTTGGTTCACAGATTGTTCGATTAATTCGCTAAGATACGCATACATTCTTGGATTGTAATGATTATTCGTAAAGTTCTTAGTTGCTAAAACATTAGTAATTTCTGCTTGAAAAGCGGCATTTAGATCTACGCAAGCACAGCCATTAACAACACCAGCGACATATCGAATTGCGGTATTAACGGTCGATATGTCTCTAGCACCATCTCTTGGAATTGTAAATACAATAATTCTAGTGGCTGGGTAATCGGCCATTATTTTAGATAAAATATAATGAAGATTTCCATAGAAAGTATCCTCATTATTATTGTAATTAGATTTTATATCGCTTGCAGAACCTACTGTTGTCCCGTTTCTGACGTCGTTAACGCCCAATCCAATCAAAAATAAATTCGGATTAGTTGGATTTATGTTAGCCAAATATGTGTATCTCCAATCGTGTGCCGTTGTACCACCGACAGCCTCGTTATGCACCGTAATGCCATTTCTTTTTCCTAAATATTCAAGCCAATTATGTTTTGCGGTCCTAGCATCTGCCGAAGCTATAGTATATGTTTCGTTATTAACTGTCATTGATGTGTAGCCGGCCATGAGAGAATCACCAATTCCGCAAATATTATCAAATATCTGTATAGCATGGCTGTTAATACTGCTAATAGGCACGATATAAACATTGGCCGCCATTTTACTTATGTTTTCTGGAAGAATAGCGCTGCTATCTCCATCTTTATACAAAGTAACTCTATACGGCACATTAGGGGTTGTGATAAACTCTCTTATACCTACTTGTCTTGTAAGCATTGTGCCATTGGAGTCATAAGTGCATAAAATTATAAGATAACCATTATTACAGGTTACTCGATCATATTTAGTTGGCGTTATAATATCCTGAGTTGTAATTCTAGCATTCATTATTTCAACTTCACCAGTTGCATTCAATGTTGCGTTCGCCCATATTCCGCCATCTAAATATCTTTTTCCTTCAGCCGCCAATTTCGCAGCCATTTCGTTAGCAACATCGTCGTGATAATGCCATGCGTGCCAACCGGTGCTATCTTTTACTTTAGTTGCTATTACTCCAGAATAACCAATCCACACTAAATATTCTGACGTGATTGTAGATTTAGATGTCTGGAACGACATTTTCCAAACGATTCCACTTTCTCCAATTCTCGGCATATCGTCCAATGTCGCTCCCCTATTCAAGTTATATATTTTGTTTAATGGTATGTCTAAGACAGATGTTAGCCCATTAATATCCGATGTAGATTGGTCCGAAGGCGTCAATATATCATACATAACGTTTGCATCGATTAGACACCTAGACGCAAAATCATAAATATTTGTTATGGTGCTAATACTTGTATTATATATACAAATTCTGAATATCGTATTAGCAGCTATCGTATGCGAAGTAGTGCCAGCAGATAAAACAGTTCTGCTAGTTAACGTATGATTCGCATCATATAAGCATACAATGAAACGGTATTCGCTTGATAATTTAAGTTCCACGTCCTTTGAGTAAGATAAATAAGGAACACATGACAGCCTAGCCGGATAAGCGGTGTCTATTTCTCCGCTAGCATTGAGATTTCCTTTTATCCATTCGTCCGTGATTAGTACGCAGCCATTATTAAGCGCAGAAAATACATTCGCTCTTAGTTCCTGCTTTACACCCGCAAACTGCCCCCTCACAGCATCTCCAGCAGAAGAGTATGTAACCCCATCATCGCCAACACGAATATCAACAAGTTCGGCGTCCCCAGTTGTGCTGCCAGAAGCCAAAGATGCAATATTACTAATCCTAGCTCTCTCAACAGCAATGTCCGAAGCTAAATCGGTATCTGCCGCGGCTCTTGCACTAGTTTCTGCACTAATAGAACTAGACAAGGCATTATCTGCAGCCATCCTAGCACTAACCTCTGTACCGATAGTGTTAGTCAATTGTGTAATCTTATCAGTCGTCTGCCCAGCTGTTCCGCTTAAACCCGTAAGCTTTAATCTATCGAGCTCATCAAGATCAAAACTTTTATTTTGAAGACTCAGAAGCTCATCCCCAACAGCACCGGCATCAGCCGCTACTCCGTCGACAGATAGCGTTGAGTCAGTTACTATATTATCTAAGGAGGAATAATCATATTTAACGACCGTTCCATCCGATAATTTAAAACCTTTTACACTCAATTCTCATTCCTCCTTTTGTCATTTTCATCAATCAGTTCTTGCAGCATATAGGCCGCTTCTTTATTATCTACGATTTTCCAAATACTAGGGTCCGGGAACCGTTTGTCATATGGAAGAACTTCACAACCAAGTATTCTAGCCTCAATAGCACATCTTCCAACTGCGTATACTTTCTTGTACTTAGCCATCTCTTTAAGCATGTTTGGTCTGGCCATGTTTTCAATTAAAGACGTCCATGGAGGATCAAACCTAACCCCTCTTCTTTTTTCTCGTCTACCAACATAAGCGATTTCCTTTGACTTCTTACTAACCTTAAACCCGCTAACGTATTCCACATCAACCGATAAAGGCAAATAAACAGGAGTACCAAGATGAACTACTTTGCTACAAGTCTCTGGTACTCCGCACACCAAAATCAAATCCTTATAATCGCTTAGCCAGTTGTATAGTTCTGGCTGTTTGTTGTTGTGAATAAACACTATCGAATGGTCGAAGCAATGTCCTTCCACATTTATAGTTACCCAGTTTCGATCGGTCTTTACAAGCGGAATAATATTTTCGCATATCTCTTTCGAGTAATAATACGCTCCGGTATACTTGTTTTGCTTATTATGTTTCCACTTTTCAATATAAGCAGGATGCTCATGATTAAAAATTACTGCCATTTTGATTTACTCCGTCTTATTAGGTTACTACTTTATAATTAACATTGTTATCAAACACGTTAGTCAGATCAGACTGCAACGTCCAAGTTCCAGATACTTTTTTGTATACTGTCTTGCCCTCCACATAGGTTCCATTTATTTTGGCGTATATCTTATTTGTAACGGCCTCAGTTACTACGATCGTATGGTCTGCTCTTATTCTATCCTCGGAACGCCAACTCTTCTATATGCCCCAACCACTCATCAACCGTCATGGACTCTAGTTGCATTCCTTCCATTACAGACCGTCCACGGATTTGTTGTGAAATCTGCATCTTGTCCTGTGTGGGAATCTTCTTCCACATCTTCTTGTGCTTCAGATACCACTTGGCAAAATACCGCTCCGTATCATCCCTGTATTCCTTGTTCTCTTGGTTAATCCATTCGGGCTTATTCATGGTATAGTAAGCATCAAAAACCATAAAGGCTATGAAGAAATATGCCTTATCCATTACCTTCCTTTGGATGAACTGAGCCACAAGAGCATCGTTGGAGTCGATCATGTTGCTGTAGGTCTTTAGAATATATTTTGGATCATGCCTGCATACAGAATCATCACGCCATTTCCACAGATAAAAAGGCGTTGCACAGTACTTGACGTTTGTACTGAGATTCTGGCAGAGGATATTAAAGTAGCTGTCCTCATGAATAGTAAGATTGGGATTCCATCTGATATTCTTATCAATCAGGTACTTTCTGCGGTGAACCTTCCCATGGACAAATGTTGAATCCATTTCGTGATTGATGTATGTTACTTCGTTAGTCTCTGGAATTCTCGTTTCTTCCACAAAGCATGATACAAGACTGTCGAATACGCCTTGGTTGATTTCCCTAAAAAGTATCCATAACCCGCATGCATTATAGAACATATCATCTGCATCGCAGAACATCACATAGTCTGCCGTAGCATTATCTAAACAAGTATTCCTAGCAGCAGAAACTCCTGCATGTTCTTGTCTTACTTGTTTAATGTCAAAAGGATAGTAAGGTAAGAAAAATGAATCATATTCTCCATTACTTCCTTCGTAATCAAATATAAAGTCTTCACTTTCTTCACCATCATGGCAAATAATAACGCCGAAATCTGAGAAATCGACATTTTGTTGAATTGCCAAACTATCTAATAATGGTCTTATAACGCCCGCAGTTTCTTTGTAATGCGGAACTAAAATCTGTAATTTCATATAAAATACCTCCATAACGATATTAAAAAGTAGTGGCTTGAAGTTATGGCTTCATTACTCAGTGGTCAATTACTCCACCGCTCCCCACTAGCTTTATTCCATGATATGTGTGCCATGTTCCATAACATATTCCACCTGTTCATCTGTCAAGCCAACGAACCTGCTACTGAAATAACTCCAGTTGGTACTAGCGATATATGTATTATATAAGCTCTGTCGCACGAATATACTACCGTATATTCCATCTGTTAAAATGGTGTAGTTGGAGATTGGTGTAGAAGAAAAGGCGGTTGATAGTGATAACTTGTATGGTATTGAAGCCAAGAGATATAAACTTATTAAAGCGTAGCATTCCCTAAAAGCATATGTATGTATAATCCCTTGGGTAGTAGATGAGTTGTCGAATACTATTGTGGTTAAACGATTGCAAGAAGAAAAAGCATAACTCCCGATGTGATTAGCTTGTGGAAAACTTGCTGTTGTTAAAGTCATACAACTAATAAAAGCAGAAGCCCCTATGGTACTAGCTTGTGGAAAACTTGCTGTTGTTAAGTTGGAGCATTTCTGAAAAGCATAACTCCCTATGGTACTAGCTTGTGGAAAACTTGCTGTAGTTAAGTCGTAACAATTCTGAAAAGCAGAAGCCCCTATGGTACTAGCTTGTGGAAAACTTGCTGTAGTTAAGTCGTAACAATTCTGAAAAGCACCACAACCAATAAAACTGGCTTGTGGAAAACTTGCTGTTGTTAAGCTAAAACAATCCAGAAAAGCAGAATCCCCGATGGAACTAACTTGGGGAAAACTTACTGTAATTAAGTTGGAGCAACGAATAAAAGTATAACTACCTATACTCGTTACTTCATCATTCACATATTCTCCACTTATCGTCTTGTCAATAATCTCGTTCTCTTTTCCACCATCTCCACCAATATTTACAAGATCCTGGTCGATCTGTTTCATCTTGCCGTTACTGGCTATTAAGATTTTGTCGTTTTCTTTAAGCTCGTTTACTGTTGACAAATCTACTGTAAGCTTTTTGTTTTTCTTTCCGTATAATTTGAGCATAATATCACTCCCCAGACTCAATCTCGTTGATCATTAAAGAAATATCTAATAATTTTAATTCGCCGTTCCGAACGATAAGGATCTTGTCATCTTTTTTTAAATCCTTCAATAAAGACAAATCAACAACTAATTTTCTATCTTTCTTTCCGAACATTTTCAACATAATTATTCCCCCTACTCAATTCTTGGAATGCCAACAACTAAAATATTATGTGTTTTCTCGTATGTTCCTTTTCCAGTCTGTTTTACCATAGACATTTTTGTATATTTTTTTCCAGAAGAATGGCATCCATAGATGTTCTTATCTGATCCAACAATCGCGATACTGGATTCATAAACATAAACACAACCTGGCTTTTTATAAGCTTTTGGCATTTGAGAATACTTTTTATTTGTCTTGATCCAGTAATAATGATCGACTTTAAGTCTGTTATGAACACAATGGCCCATGCTATCTTTCTTATGGCTTTTACTAGTATGGTATACAGTGACAGATTTTGGAAGAAGACCAGCCTATGATGCTCTTGTCGTATTGGTTTAAAGTCTAAAGCTGGATCGGACTATCAAAATTATCTTTTTCTTAATAAATACTCCTGCAACTCAGATTTAGCTTGCTTTAACTCTGTCACATTGTTTCCGTCTATACCGTGAGACAATAAAGCTAAAATGGCCTTCTGCGTTACACGACTTCCATCATCAATATCATTGAATCGTAAAAGGTCTCGCTTAAAAAGTTTTTCATGTTCTTTGAGAGTGGATTCTATTTTATCCAGCCTCTCATTTTGAAGTTTATTAGGGGCAGTTAATTTTAATATGGTATTAATCACCACATGAACTGCTCCTGAAATAACTACAATAGCAGAGCATAAAGCTAAAACTTGTGCAGGTGTAAATGTAATGGCAGTCTCCATTTTCTACACCTCTTTCTAGTTATTGCTCTGAATATGATTAATCGTACTCGAAATTACCTGACGCTCATGCTCGGATTTAGCCTGGTCGTACATTGGTTCTAAGGCAGCCACCATGCGATCTTTGATGGAATGGCCGTACATATGATCGTATGGATCGCCATATGCCATTCTCATAGTCCCATGAGGAGTTGTGCCATTGCTTATAAACCTTCCGGTAACTGGAGACCGATTTGTGCCGTAGTTAGTGCCATAATTAGCGTAATTAGTCCCACCTACTAAACTCATACGGATTTCTCCTTTCTAAATATAATTTTGCTGTGGTTTACTAGTGACGTTTATTGTTACTTGCAAGCACAATCGTTTATAAGTTTTTACCTGTAATTTGGTTAGCCATCGCTCTAAGTTGCTCAAATTGTTCTTGAGTCATCTGGCCCGAATTAAGAAGCTGCTGTACTCTATCTTGCGGGGTCATCTGATTCTGCTGACTAAAATTTTGAGCGAAAGCTTTAAACTGGTTCTGAAAGTTTTGAAATCCGCCGAATAAATTAAAAAGATTATTCATTACCACTACCTCCTAAATCCTTAAGCAATTTGTTTACGCTGTCAGCAAGGGATGAAACGTTCTGGGAGAGAGTATTAAACTCATCTCTGGTTACTCCATTTCCACTGCCATTTTGAATCTCCTGAACCTCTTCCTTAAATTCAAACCGTCTAAGCTGTTGCGGAATCCCATTGACGTTGGTCGATTTGAGCCAAAACTTATTTGAGTTAAAATCCATCAGCATCACAGTGTTTCCACTTGCTACAGGATAAGCATTGGCTCCAGCTTCACCATTCACAAGAACCGTATAAAAGCTGTTTGCAACAGATTGCTGAGGCTGTGTAAATTGTGGTTGATTTACAAACGAATTATTAAATTGGTCGTATGGTCCCATTTATCTTCTCCTTTCCCAGAAGTAGAGCAGTACTTCGTCTCCTGTATCGGTTGTGTCATAGTAATCACCGTCAACGACTGCTACTACATGATTTCCAGTTGCAACAACAAAAGTCCCAACCGGATGCATTCTGCAAAATTCTCTTACGGTTACACAGTTGGGACACGGATAGGGAAGAAAACCTTTCACAAAGCCGTTTAAAGCAAGGTATTCTCCCCACACAAAATCTTTATTTTGCATGTCATGTAAGCTAATCTGCATCATGCAAAGGTCAATAGCAACCTCGTCCCATGTCAGATTCATTACTTTGGAAAGCGCTCTTAATACACAATCTCCGTTGCTTACTCTAGCTGGGTTAGAGTTGTAATAAACATACAAGTCTATTCGGCTCCTTTATTCTGGTTTAAATGGAATAGCCCTATTCTCAAATTTCTTATAGGCATCCAGGTACCATTCCTCTTTATCGCCATTAAACGTCAGTTCATAATACATTCCGTCTAATAGTGTTGTGGAAAGAAGAAACTTCCAATTTTGGAGGGTCTTACATTGCCATACGATATACACGTCAAAGTCTTGCAAGGTATCACTTTTGTCCAGATGTTCTATGGCATAGTCTTTAACTATTGTCTTAGCTTTCTCTACCATAATTAGTCCTCCCATTTTGAATAAAAAAAAAAGAACGCCCAGCAACTGTCACTTAAAGCAGTCACCGAGCGTCGTTGGGTTTGGCTGTATCTTTACTGATCATTTAATTACCGTAAATTGATAGCACCAAACAAGTCAATATACTATTACGTTTTAGCTTTTTGTGTAATAATTTGGAAACCAGCCATTACAAATTGCCGGCTTAATATTCGTAAGGTAGGTGTGAAAGTTCAAGCTCTCTTAATTAAATTTTATTTCTAATCTGTTTGCTGTCCTCTTGATTTCTCACTACACTTATGTGCTATTAAAATTATTATTGTATCTAAAGGGATACAGCCTGCAAACCATATCCCTTTAGAAGCAAATAGATGAGGTTTTCATCCATTTACTGTAAATACCTTTAATTACTATCGGCGAACCGAATCGAACGGCTCATTAAGGACTGCTGTTTCGCTTTCGCAATTTCCACACAGAGAACCAACCACCGATAATATCACTGTTAAAAAGCGTTCTTTAAGTTAGACTTGTTAGTGAATTTGTCGTTACTAAATCAATACCTCTGCTGAAGTAACTAATCGCATCCGACAAGTTATTAACCGTCCAACACCCAACAGTAATGTCATTTTTATGCGCTTCTCTGATTATATCATCGGTTAGCAATGTTCCGATTTCCAGCCCCAGCATGACATTTTTATATTTCTTTGCTGTAGTTAATATTGTCTCATAAGTCGAATCTGTTGAATAGCCATTCAGCAAACAAGGGACGGCTTCGTCTGAATCGACCGCACGAACTCTATTTAAAAGGCTTTCCCAAACGATAAAAACCGATTGATATTCCATGCCATAAGCGACAACTGTGTCATAAAGTGCTTGTAAGTTTGTCACACCTTTGATTTCGATAAATGCCACACAACCATAGGTTTTGCAAATTGCAAGATAATCCTCAAACACAGGAATTTTAAGATTTGGATAGTCGACAATGTTTGCCCCTATGTCAATCGTACACGCCTGTATTTGTGCATATGTCATATCCGTTACTGTCCCAGTGCCATCCGTAGTCCTGTCTACGGTTGCATCATGTATACAAACAAAACGCCCATCAGTTGTTTCATACACATCTGTCTCGATTGCCCATGCATTTCTTTGCCCTGCTAAAGTAAATGCAGGGATACTATTTTCTGGAGCTTCTGACTGTAGACCTCTATGTAGCATGAATTTTGGACGAGTAGAAAACATGAAAGGCTTATTTAGTGATATGTTTGGTATGCTTGCAGGTTGCTCCGCTGCTTCAAAGGTTATAGCTTTGACAAAATCAAACCACCAATTTTCTTCCGTTTCTGTCTGTTCTGTAGTTCTTGATATTACAAAAATATATTGACTACCAGCGGTTAAATTTAATGAACCTGTTTTCCACCCAGTATCAGATACCATTTCCCCATTTTCGATAATCTGAAAGCCTGCTCTAAATCCGCTTGCAATTGTGGCTTTTGTAAGTACGGGGAATACAGTATAATCAACGAATGCAATACGGTTAAAATTGCTTAATGTTACTTTTCCATTTAGCAAACCACCAACGACAAATCTTCCATGCGGATTAAATTTTCCAGAAGCACGAAGAACACTATCTGCTTCAATCAAGTCGATAAAGTTTTTCGTTTCATATGGAGGTTGAATGTAAAATCCATCATGGCATTCCTGCAATGTCGGAATCGTTCCGCCTTCTATTCTCGTCAGCGAAAACGCCGCATAAAAATCTGATTCCGGGGACACAAATTTCATTCCTTTTGAAATCCAATTCGCAGAAACGAAATTTTCGCCATCTATACTATAATATACATATCCTCGGATATTGCTATCCGTAATGATAAACTGCGAATGTGCTGGGAATTTTGTAATTTTAGTCCGTCTGAAATTATTTAGTTGATACTGCGAATTATTCTCACTAATTACTCCACTTGTGACTGTGTAATCACCGTTTTCAAACAGACATCTTATTTTATTATCTCTGAGTTCTTCAACGGCGTCTGATATATTGATTTCATTAATTGATATCGCGTTTTCAGCTTCTGAAAGTCTCGATGTATTATTCTTGACAGTTTGCGATAGCGTTTGATCTTCAAACCATACAACTTTTATTCCGTTGGCGTATGTGGCATTAAGTGATATATACTCACCGTCTGCAGCCTTGTTGTATGTCACGGTTCTAGACGTCCCGTAAGTAGAAGCCAAGCCGAAATAATCTGTATTTTGCTGATTCGCGTCGTATATCTTTAATCTATTCGATGGCAAAGCTTCGCCTTTTGCTGTATAAATAGTGATTGTTGTTCCACTCGGTATTTTAAACGGCACTAACGAAGTCGAATTAATCACAACAGATCTATGCACACCAATAATAGACTCTGCATTATTTAAATCCGTCTTTACGTCATTAACTTCTTCTATAATCGTTTTACTTCCAGTTGAATTCGTAACATAATTCCAATCCAACGATGCTGTTGAATCATCAGAAAGGCGAAAACCTTTTGCTACACTCATAAAAAAAATCAACTCCTTTCAAATCATCCAATTGACAGATATCCGTTCTCATCAACCGTAAAAGCCGTGCCATCAATCAAATTTCTAAGTATCTGAACGTTGCCTGCTAATTCTTCTCTAACACTATATATGTCTTCTGAGTGCTGCTGCGTAAGAGTTGTAATGGAAGAGCTCATGTCTTGAACACTCTGTTTAGCGTCAGAAACATCAGCAGTCAAGGCCGCAACAGCTTCTCTAATATCTGAAGACTCTCCTTCAGAATCTTCTTGACCAACAATTAACATAGCTGTTAATACTGGAAAACAATTTATGATAGTGCCAGAATCCTGCCATCCCCACAAATA
>Ga0326514_10000896_pt1 | contig 19674 bp, 18 predicted proteins | sample 3_2548_0518_D_FD_203653 | JGI IMG/M metagenome (GOLD analysis project Ga0326514, IMG submission 203653) | Bovine rumen microbial communities from UC Davis, California, United States - 3_2548_0518 | ecosystem: Host-associated > Mammals > Digestive system > Stomach > Rumen | place: USA... | reverse complement strand
ATTATACCCAATCATAGGTGCCCACTCTATTTCATCCGCATAATATAGAATAGCAATCTCTAAATCATAATCACGGTTCTCAGCGGCTTCGTTCAAAGTTCCGATTGCTTCAATAAGCATATTTTTAAGCTCTTCTATCCCTACTGCATTCATTGCGTTCGATGTATCTACAACACAAATTAGAGGAAGCGTCTGTTTAGGTTGCAGTTCAACATCTAAAACATTTCTGTTATTCATTTTATGATCAATATAATTGTCAGTTAACCTGGTCACTTTAAAAACACCATGTCCTGTTCTTATTTCCACTCCTTCCTTAATAGGAACAACTTCATCATGCGAGAATTGTCTTATATTTCTTCCATGAATATTTGCGACCCAGTTAGAATTAGTCAGATTCCTTATCCCTAATATATTCGGGTGACTTTTTGATTCCACAATTTCTCCATATGTAGATGATGACAAGTCTATTAATGAACTCATTATTTTGCCTTTTGAAGCAGGAAATCTATAATTTCTCGTTTCAATTATGTATTCGATTCCTGTTGACTGGTTGCAGCAAGGACAGACAGGTCTCTCGTCATCAAAAATAATATGTGATCCACATGACTTGCACTGAATAATATCATTGTTAATTCGTGCAAATAAATCTTTCCAATCATAATAGCTATTTCTATTTTCAGGCATTTGTATTGATTCTTTTGAAAATGCTTGTACAAAAAGATCTCTTACGTACTTTGGAAAACTGTTCCATCGTTTTTCAGAATACTTATTCATGACCAGCCTGTTTGATCCATCAGTAGGATCAAACACAAACACAGCGCTTTTTCCATAAATGTTTTTATTAGCTTGTAATGTAGCTAAGGGAATTTCATAAGATTTCCTGCCAATAAATGGATGACACCAAAAGCACAACTCAAATAGGATTACACTTAAGGCAAAGCGATTAGCATACCTAAACTCTCCCCACGAGTATTCGAGGGTTTGATCTTCCATTTCAACCATCTCTGGTGGCTTGAAAGTATGTTTATTGTATATTTGATTAATCGGTATAGTCATTTTTTCAAAACCGCAAATTAGAACATTGCCTGTTTTAGGGTTAATAAGAATATCGTGGTCTTCAATATTTATGCAGTCTTCACCATTTATATTGGCATTTCTATAGGCATTAATTATTGCTATGCAAGCCTTTATGACTGAGTTAACGTTAAAATCTTTCAGTATTTCGATATTCGTTAACAAAGTAGACATTGGAATATAATCACTTTGATGAGAAGCATATACATACCCATACACGTTATCCTTTAGTCTCGTTTCAGGCCAAACAAAAGCGGCATCAGGTGGTCCTGCAATCCATCTACGAAAAGCAGATTCACCACCATCAAAAGAAAAGCTCCTATCATGTATTTCAAGAATCTTTCTCTCATCATTATCCAGTACAGTAAACAGTCCTCTTTCCTTTGAAATCACTGTATCTACAATCATTTCTTTATTATTCAACGCTATTATCTTGTCGCCTGGTTTCATAACCCACCTTGCCCGTTCATTTATCTTCCAATTCTTCAAATTGAATCCATTTTTTCAATACTTCCGGGGTATGAACAGTAATTACCTGCTCCTCATTGCCTGTAAAATCGGTAAGAAATTCACGATCAGCATCGATCCCTATTGCAACGCCCACTCTTTTAGCCTTGATAAAAAACATATTGTTTTCCAATAAATTCAACGATTCTGTATAATCATCATCCGATGATCCATCTGTTAACAGGAAAACAATCGGTCTGAGATACTTTTTATTGTATGTGAAGAAACGTCCATATCTCAGCTGATGATCCAATTCTTTCAAAGCCATTCCTACATTTCGATCGCCACTAGCATGAATCTCATGCCATTTAAAACTATCAATCTTGCAAATGTCATTATAAAGCCAACGAGCAGAATCACTGATTTTTAAAATGTTTAGTTCAAGATCCACATCACAGCTAGCTTCTGCAATGTCCTTTAATTCAGGAATGACTTCCTCAATTGCTGAATTCACAGTTCGTATTTTTGCTCCTCGCATACTTTCAGATGCGTCTATTATAAATATAATGACACAATGCTCTATATCTTGGTATTTCATCCTAAGCACCTATATGATCAATATCCTCCGCCTTGCAAATCAAAAGTATCCGCCTCCCTAACTTCGCCGGAATTGCCGCACCATTCACAAGTAAAGTATCTATCATCGCTTCCCCAACAAGTAAGCTTTTTACAACCTCCGCAACTTACCCATCCCATGCTACCACAATAAGGACATCCGGGATATTCGGGATCTGTATCTACTCTACCAGAAATCATTGTACTTCCATATCCTTCATTAGAAGCTCCGGTTTCGGTTATAGGAAATGCCCATGTACAATACCAGACGTTGTCTGTTCTCCTCTCAATTCGAATACCATAGGTTCGGTGAGTTTTTCCACACTTAGCAAGAACAACGGTCGCCTCTCTAACATTCTCTTTCATTTTTTTCTCCTTCTTATATTAGTCGAATAATCACTATTTAGAAAATATCTCTAGCTGCTACAAAATTCTTGTTTGCTGCCTTAAAATGCATAGTAACTTCTGCATCTACGTGACTAACTGTTATATGTAATGAGTTTGGAGGATAAAGGCTCATCATTTTTTTAATCGTCAGTTTAGCAAGCGCTTGGGCTAAACCCTCGCACTCTGGATCACTGTTTAAGTTACGAAATCTCTGCTTGTCAAAATTGAAATCATCTTGAGGGTTGGTATATCTGCTTTGATAACTATACATAATACCGGTCATAACAACCTTGTATGTAAACAAGCATTCTACAAAGCGCATATTCGAGCCTGCATCAGCGTGAGAAACCATTCTCTGAAACATATCTGTATTATGTTGAACCATCGAAGATATAGTTCCCGATTTTTGCAGTATCCTTTGACAATACTGTTTGACTTCATGATCATAAGCATTGATCTGTTGAACCGTTCTTCTATCAGCTTCCTCATATGCCCTTCGGATTTCAGCTTCCGCCTCTTGTTCTAGTCTCTGCTTTTTTGCATTTGCTTGAGAATTCTGGCTGCTAACCATCACATTTAGCAAAATATAAACACCCGCACCAATCGCTGCACCAACTAAAAAGCCTATGAAACTTCTTCCAAGTATTGCGCCCAAAATGCCGGCACCAATCATCAAACCAATACATAATTGCCACGGAAACTTCTTTTTATATACAATTTGGGCGATATCCGCATTTAGTCTATTGCGGATTTGGTATTCTTTATTTCGAGCATCATTTTCATTTTGCTGACGAAAAGATTCCTTAATTGGACTATTCGTTATTTGATTCATATTTTGCCCTCCTGAATCACCCATAATTTATACTCTATGGGTTAAAGTAATCTTATCTGAGTAATACTTTTTTGATAAGAAATAGCACAATCACTATTATTATGATTGGGGGATAAATTGTCGCTACCGCTATCGCTAAAAGGATCCACCCGATAGTTTTCAAAGCACGAATTCGGCTTCTAAAACACAGCAACGCTATTATTGCCAAAACAACAGCAGAAATAATACCGCCTGTTTGCGAACCAAAAAGGCTAAATGAGCTGATACGCACGTTTGCTAATACAATGATAAAGTATACAAGCATTAAAACTGCTAGAGCTGATGTAATTCTCGTGACAACACTAGAATAAACCCGCTCTGCTTCTATGTGCATACCGGATTGCTGATCATATAAACGCCGTCCTATTATAACACCATTTTTATCTGTATCTCCGGACAAATAGCATACTTCACCTTCACAAAGTTTTTCACCAACTTCATGACCATACACAATAGCTCTATAACCTCTATTAGTGGCGGTATCCTTTATAACAAATACATAACGCTCTTTGCCAACAGGGAAGGGGACACCCTTTATAACAGAGTTAACCCATTTTTGGGCAAGGCTATCGTTATTTTCAACTTTTCTGAGATTATGAACTGTTCCAGAATAAGTTTGTTCAACAGAAGATTTCTTTTTCCAACCTGATAAATCCACTGAAAACGATCTCCTTATATCATTAGCTTATATAGGAACATCTTAACCGAGTCCGGCATTCAACAAATCCGACACTTGGTTTGCTAATTCTTTTGCTTTTGTTGATAACTTGATTAGGGACTCTCTGCCTTTTTCTTGAGCATTATTTACATCGTCAACAAGTTCATTGATCTCATCTGCGTAAACGCCCAATCCGTCACTAAGTCCACTAACTTTTCCTTTAAGAGTTCTACCGCTTTGCTCAATGTCGTTATTAATACTCATCATATCTTGAGCGAGTTGGTTCAGAGCATCGACGCCTTCTTGACTGATACCGTATTTTGCCATAGTGTTTTCCTCCTAAAACATCAAAATGATCTTTGTGATTCTTCAATCTGTCTTTTCTTTGCAAGGATTTTTCCCATAAGTTCGTTCGCTTGTGTTATGGTTTTGGAAACCTCTTTAGTACATTCCTGAAGCTTGTTGATTGCATTTTGGCTATAAACATCGTTACCCATGTTGTCCGCACAATCAGTCGCCGCATCTTGCATTTTATGAATGTTATTCTGTACCTCGCCGACATAGGTTCTCAACGCATTTGCCGCCTGACCTAAAGCCTCTGTATCAACTGTTTTTGATGCCATATTAATCCTCCTAAATATTTTTTATATTACACCTTTATTGCGTAAATGCATCAATAGGTGTTCTTGTACCTTTTTTATATTCTTCTAAATGCCTAGTGTATCCTACTGATGAATCAGCATACAGAACATCACCGTCTTTTCCAATGATAATTGATTCTCCACCTTTTTCAGGTATACTCACATACACTAATGAATCTTCTTCAATATACGAATGATATTCAGTTGCTTCATCAACTGTAATATTCAGTAGTTTAGCTGCCAATTCAATCTGCTGAGTTTTGTTCATTTTGTTTACACCTCCTAAACTAACGCGCACCAAGCGGAAACATCGCCATAATCATATGGCCAATCAAATACTTCACCGCATTGTCCGTCGATAGTATATACTTTGCTTCCGTCATAGTATGCATTAAACCAATGACCTGATTGCGGTTTCCCTGAGGGAGTGCGATGACGGTTTATTCCACAAATCAAATGAGAACCCGGTCCCATATTAATAAGTGTGTTTTCTATGTCATTGGCGCTCATATATACACACTTTTTTCCAGTAGCCGCCTCCATACCCGCGTCCGTACCAATATTCTGGATGCTTGCTACAGCATCAGTTCTCCCCTGAAATCTACTCTCTACTGCGTATGCACAAGATCCACAATTTACATGGTATGGATTGTCTCTTGGGGGATAGAAGGGACTATAATAATTTGGATTAACTTCCTTTATCCATCCACTAATAGTATCAATACTTTGAATACTTGAATTTGATCCTATGCTTCCAGAGCCGTTCGCCGTCGATGATGTTCCCAATCCAATCAGTTCTAGTATTTCATCAGATTTTTGAGATGCTTTTTCAGCCAATTCTAATAATGCCTCTCGTTTATCTTCTAGAATACTGTCAATCTGCAACGTCATAGCCCATATATCAAGTCCATAAACACCAAGTTCATCCATATATTCCATTATTCGAGTCTTTAGATTTTTTGTGGACCGGTCTATACCATCTACAGAGGAACTTATATTATGAGCTACTTGACGCATTGCGTCAGCGCCTTCTTGGCTTATAGCATATTTTGCCACTATTTCACCTCCGTAATTCTACTTGCGTCGCCTAATACCAATCACTCTAACTGGAATATCATATCCCAATTCCCTTGCTGCAAGAATTCTATGCCTTCCGTCTCCGTCAAAGGCATAATAACCTTCATATTTTTCAACTCGAGGTAAATTAGCTTGATCGAAATATATGCTAGCACATTTTCCTAGCACGGGATCTGATTTGAGTTTATCTATTGGTGTTCCGTTTTCTAATGCAGATCTAACTTCTGGAATATGAGAAGCGGTTTCAATGAAGAAGTCTTTACTTGAATTATGCATACTCCAGAAAGTATTTGGATCATTAATCTCTGAGTCTCCTAAATGTACTCCTTCGATTTGAGATGGTCTTATAGTATCTACAACCATTTTATCGCTTAACGATTCATGGGTAAAACTGTCATAATCGTAATAGTCATGATAATACTGATCATAGTTTTCACCTTTGATAACCTTCATGCCGTTTTGCATCTCCCCAAATTCATATTCATGAGAATTGTCATTTGAGTTTAAGGTTGCATTGTCAGAAAGACCGTTTCCGTTACTTGATCCCCCAATCAAGCTGAGAATAACTTCAGCTTTACTCTTAGCGATTTCAGAAAGATTCTCAAGCGATTCTTGTTTATCCTCCATGATTCCATCAATCTGCAAAGTCATAGCCCAAATATCCAATCCATAGACACCCAACTCGTCCATGTATTGCAAAATTTGATTCTTCAGCGTAGTTGTTGCTTGTTTGATTCCGTTAGAAGCAGAAATAATATTTGTAGAAAGCTGCATCATAGCATCTGCGCCTTCTTGACTAATTGCGTATTTTGCCATTCAATCCACCACCATTTTGAAATGCGACTAATAACCTCTCCTTTGAACAACATTTCCAGAATCATCTACCATCCATCCATTACACGGAACACCTCTATACACATGAGGTCTCATGGTAAAACTGTCTTTTCCATCCGTATACAAACAAACACCATCTTCAACTTCGTTAGCTTTTCTATTTCCGGATATTGTTAATGCATCGTCTTTAGACATAGAAAACATCAGTTTATGCTGAAATGATTTTTCATCAATTTTAGTTGATATAAAATCTTTAGGTTGTTCAAAAAAGAAAACAAAATGTGTTCCATAATTAGGAGCTCTTTTTATTGTCCATTCTAAGTCTTGTCTTGCATCATATAGACCTGCTCCACTGTTACTGTTATCAGGAACAGATTGTTTTTGCTGATTCACTTTTGAGTTATACTCATCCATAATCCGTTTCTTCTCAGCTGGATCTTTGCATTGTTTCATCTGTTCAACAACGGTACTCATATCTGGCACAGAAGTATCTTGAGTAGGCTTTGGTTGCTTTTTCCTTTGACTGCCATCAGCTCCAAGTATTTCCATATCACTTGCAAGCGTTTCGTACCCAAGCACAACAATTAACCGGTTGCTTATCTTTCTGTCCTCTACCAATTCTTTTGATTCAGCTATTCTTGAACAAATGTCATCCAAGTCAGAGATTATTCTATATCGTTTTAATACAGTATCTTTATATCTTTTGAAAACAGTTGCTCTTTCATGACTCCAAATTTCTATAGGTTGCTTATGTCGCGAATAACTGTTAAATATAGATAACATGATGCTTAATTTGTTTTCACGATCTCCACCAACAAGCAAAATGTTTTCTGAAATACCATTAACCAAAACAAAAGGTCTAACCGGATTAAAGCTACAGGGAGTGCCGGCATATACCAATACATCGGTATCATCCATTTCGCTTAAATCAGCATGCTTTTCATAGTCTTTATAAAGCGGAATTTGGCTTATAAATGTTTTAGGCTGACCACCATCAATTGTTACTGGCTTTTTGTTAATATAACTCTTATTATCAGTAGCGCTTCCATAAGGCAATGGCTTGTAAACAGAGTTAATAGAAGAAATCATTGTTTCGATTTCATTACCCTCTGTGTACATATTCTTGAATCTACCGATTTTAACTTCGCCGTTTTCATTCCTCCATTTAAACAACGTTTCATAAGCAGGCAATGAAGATATCCACATGCTAATCTCAGGTGTAATCTCATCAGAAGAAAGCATTAATGTTTGCTTTATCTCATCCGAAGAATTCTTCATTGCAAATCTCATCTGAATCTGTTTACAAGCAGTTTCTGTTAAGCCAGAGATGCCAGTAGTATAAGTTTGACTTGCAAATATAAACTTCAGACCAAGCGCTCTTCCTTTTGCAAGAAGATTCTCAAGTTTAATTGTATAATCAGTACCATATCCTGTTCCTCTTGTTTCTTTGAGAATTTGAGACATTTGCGCAAATTCATCAATGATAACAAAAATTGCAGGCATATTTTTATCTACCGGAACATCAGTAAGTTTTGACCACCCATTTTGAGAGAAAATATACTGTCTGTCATCAAGCAATTCTGTTAACTTATCTATGATATCAAATACCAAATCTTCCGATTTTTCCAAAAGTATGTATTTCACGTGTGGCGGCATACAATTGACATAGCGTTTGAATTCCAGCATTTTGAAATCCATAAGCCACAGTTCAACTTCATCTGGATGATAATTCATCAGCAAGCCGCTAATGATTGTATGCAACAATGTAGATTTACCCGAACCGGCTGCACCCATAATATATGCTGCAAATGTTTCGTTTTCAAAGTTACAGCTTATGGTTCGATCATCTTCATCTATAGCAAACGGAATAGAAATGGGTTTTCTTTTTTGTTTGGATTTTTCAGGTATATGGATTGGATATCGTTTAAAATATTTAGTTCCAATCTCTACGGGTTTTACAGCTTGTTCAATCTTTGAAACAAAATCTGACGGAATTGAAGAAGGAGCCGAAAGCCAATTAAAACTCATCCACTCGATATCATTTTCAATATAGAAAGTTCCTTTTGCATCGCTTATTACTCTAATGCAGTTTTTACCTTTCTTAAGTAGCTTCTTTTCTCGATCTTTTCCTTTGCTTCCTCCGTCAATACTCTTTGTCAAACGCAATACAGTTATGCCTAGTTTCTCTGCATTATTAAGCAGATAAAGCATTTCTGGTTCATTATTTGCTTTGAAGAGCTCGGATTCCCTATTAATAACTAGAATTCTCAAAGGGATTCTTTCTGACGGTTTATGACTCTTGTTGTACTCGTAAACCGTTGAAGTCCCAATTTTTTGTTCTACCTTTCGATAATACTGAGCAAGTATTTCAATTGCGTTCTTTAACCCTTTTGCATCTGCAGGAACTTTGTCAATTACTCCGTTTTTCATTGATGCCAAAGCATACAAGGGTCCAAGAACGTCTGCATTATAATGAAGATAATCTAAAATAGAGATTTTGTATTCTGAAGGCTTAAAGTATCTTAAAAAATTCAGGATAAGAGCTTGAACCCCTTTTTTTAATGATTCTTCATTTAAATCCGTATACTCTACGATGATGTCCTCGTGGCTATCAGTCGTAAATCCACACGGACAATTAACCATTTTAGTTGATTCATCAAAATGATTTCCTAAGCTACTTTTAAGTATTCTACTCAGCATCTTCGGTACATCAACGTGATACTGACTAAAGCCTAAAAGCATCATACGTTTTCTTTTTACATTTTTTCCCCAACTGGTAAAATAGTCATTCGTGATTTCATAATCACGATGAATCATCTCAAAAAGCATAACAAGCTGTTGAACATCTTCTCCACGGAGATAGTTTTCGCAGTTCATTAAGATCTGCTTTTTTCTCATAGTTAAGTTTTTCTGCTCATCATTCTTTCTCTTGTTTGCGTTGGTAATCTCACTTTGTTCCTTTTGATAGATTCGAGCAATTTCTTTTTCAATATATGCTACATAAGCACCTGACAAATCGATGATTTGTCCTGCAATCGGATCCATTCTATTGGTTACATTTATTCTTTCAATCAGTCCATTCAGTTTAGCGAGATCAGGTCTTTGAGGTGAAACACCGTGAGAAACCAATTCTTTTTTTGAATTATCTTTTGCAATACGATAATACTTTAAAACTTCTTCTTTTAACTGATTCTGTTTATCATATTCTAGTTGGTATTTTGATTTAATGGAGTTAATTATTCCAACATACTTAGAATCAAGGTTTTTCTGTTGAATCTCAGCATTAGAAAAGTCTTGGTGAAGTTGTTCGAATTTATTATTTAGTTTAACTAACAGCTCCTGAATCGTCATTACTTTGTCCTCGCTTAAATTCTTGAACACTTTATTCCGTGCGTTTTGCAATATGTTGAAACATACTCATTATTGAACGCTACTTCGATATTCGGGCAATCGCTGAAAGCTCTATCTCCAATAAAGCTTACGTTTTCCTGTATGATCACTTTAGATAATGCTTTGCAGCCAGCAAAAGCCATATTGCCTATTTCAGTAACGCTTTTGGGGACACTGATAGTTTTGAGAAGCTCACATCCCAAAAATGCACAATCACCAATTCTCTTAATCCCCTGTGGTAACATAACACTACCAAGTTTACTGCAATACTGAAAAGCTCTTTCTCCGATAAGTTCAACACCTCTCGGAAGCATAAGGTTTTCCAATCCAGTACAATACTCGAATGCGTTTGTTCCTATTTCCTTTAAGTTTCTATCAAATGTAATAGAAGAAAGATTTATAGCATAACTAAATGCTTTTCTACCAATTCTAATTACGTCATCTTCCAAATAATATGAAATATCCGTTTTGCCTTGAGGATACCTTATTAGCTCTTTACCATCCACACTATGAAGAACCCCATCATAACTCCTAAATTTTTGATTTGATGCTTCAACATTAATTTCTTTTAGTTTCATAGTAAAAGAGAAAGCATCTTCTTCTATTTCCGCAACCGTGCCCGGAATCCTTATACATTCATTCAATGACTTCTCGAAAGCCTTTTTACAAATCTTCTTTATTCCGTTTGTTATTGATACAGAAGTGCCTTTGTTGTTGAAACTTCGTACCAGAGTCTTTTTGTTTTTATCAATCAATAATCCATTTGTTGAAGTATAGTTGGGGTTATTATCAATAATAATGCTTTCAAGATTTACACACCCGTCAAATGCACCTCTGCCAATGCATTGTAATTTCCGGCTTAAGGTAACTCTTTTTAATCCTGTACATTCCAAAAATGCTTTTGGGAGTATAGAAATAATATTATCAGGTATATCTATTTCAATTATTTGCTTATTATATGCAAATGCCTTATATCCAATACTTGAATAGTTTTGCAAATCTTTCTTTTGCACTACTGTTCCAAAAGAAGCTTCGCTTTTAATTAATTGTTGATTATCCGATTCTTTTTCTTTTATCGAAGGAGGCGAATCGCTTTCAACCATATGCCCAAGCATATTCAGTATTACATTTACTGCATATCGCGCTGCATTTTCTGTTATCCACATTTCGGACATAAGCATGGTTACACATTTTCTGGTAACGATATCTTTTTCCTCGTGTTCTTCTTCAAGTCCCCTTCGTAGTTGTGTTATCACGCCTTCTCTTATTGCTCTTATAATCAACTTTCTTTCTTTAGCCATATCCGGAGCAAAATCCATTAGCAGCGCATTTAGACGTGAAAAATCTTCCAGTATTTCTTCTCCATAGTCTTTTTTTATTCTATCAATTATAATTCCAAGATCCATTTTACTTTGCCCGTTTTTATCTATGGTTTCTCCACAAAAAGGGCAAGCAAATGTATTACTTGTAATTCTATTTGAGACATCGCATTGTCTGCCGCATCTTGGACACTTCATAATTCACCAATAAAGAATGCAGATATATCCCTAAGACAGCGATATATCTGCATTCCTCTTTTATATATCCGTTTCTTGGTCTAACTTCTGTTAATTATCCAGTTAATCTTCAGCCATATTATGGCTATCAACGATAGTATCTATTTGGCAAGGATTATCATTATGCATATCACCAACTATATCCGTTAAAACAGTTTTAGATTCGTCTGGAATAGAATCAGTCGATTCTAAACGTTCAGAATCCGTATCGCTTTCTTCTGCGTTAGCAGCAGTAATCTCGCACTCTGCTTTTTCAGATTCACTTTCCTCGTAACTATCAGTTGACAGTTCAATATCTTCGATATCCTCAACAATATCAGATTTAGGCTCATCGTCTATTATGGAGGCTTTTGAAGCTGACTCTGATGATTTTTGAATATCCTGTGGATCAACTATGTGTTCAACAGTCTCAATATCGTTTTTTGATGAAATAGATTTTAATTCTATAATCTGCTCATCTTCAGGATCAACTTTCGTTTTCTCCTCAGGTTTACGATAATTAATCTTGCTTCCACAATTGCTACAGAACTTAACTCCCGGTCTAATTCGTTCGCCACAGTTCTCACAGAATTTCGGTGAATTCTCATTAACGGTTTTTCTGCTTTTGGCATTATTCCGCTGTTGGAATTTCGCATGTTCTTCTGCAACACGTCGCTTTTCTGCCTCGTTTCTTTCTGCTTCTTTACGAGCGTTTTCTTCGACGCGTGCTTTTTCCTTCTCTCTGTCAAATTCTTTTACTATAGGCAGTTCAGGGATAAGATCCATATCCAGAATAGCAGCAACTGAAACATCATCTCCACTACCTTTAGCAGATAATCTTGGTAAATAGTCAGCAAGACCATCTCGAGCCTCGTCAAAGTCTGTTGTGGCAAATGAGTATAGGACTGTTTTATAGAGATTATGAAGCTGTTCGTTATTACTAAAGCAGTCATCTATACCATCAGAACCGACAAAAACGGCGGCAGGTAGTTTTTCAGAATAGAAATGCCTGAATCTATCTATAGCATCCGAGTCACATATAGAAGTTGTTGCGTTCAGGAAGCACTTAGGATCCCAAGGAATTGGCTGCTTAAACTCACCTGCGGGATTGATTGCAACACACTTTCCGTCGCCTATATGAATTCCAAACCAATAGTCATGATTCATAGCAACAGCAATCATTGTGGTACCATAAGCGCTTTCAATTCTTCCTTTTTCCAAGTATTTTTTTCGCGCCCTATCGGAAACAACACTTAGTTCTTTTTCAGAAAAAGGGTTAGCGTTGTGGTATTCAGTTATCGACTCATTCCATCCATTAATTATACTTGCTTCTAAATATTTAAGAAGTTTGTCTGGATTTGAAAAGAATTTTTCCTTATTGGTTCCGAGGATAAAATTCTTAATGTTTTGCTCTGCAACATCACATCCAAATTTTGAGCCAATAGCACTACGAACATAATCGTCACCACCATGTCCATCACAGACAATAGCAATTGCGCAATTTTCGTCTTGATAGCAAGCCGATGCATCCTGACACTCTTTGTTTTTCTTTATATGACTCGCGCCTTGTACAGTTAGATTAAAGGATTTTGCTTTCATTTAAAAGCCTCGCTCCTTTCTTACCACTGTATGCCATCATCATCAAAAGAATCCCAATCTGCCGCTTCAGCAGTTTGTGCCTGAATCTCCTTTACAAATTCGTCCTGTTTACTAACAATTTCAGAGCCGGAATCGTTATTATCGCTTGAGGAAGAATCGGATGTTCCTGCGTTAGAGCTTTTACTTCCTATTTCAGAAGCACGAACACTAACAAATTGGATCCACTTCTTTAATGCTTCAGGTGTATGAACAGTGATAACCGCTTCAATGTTACCGGTAAAATCAGCAAGAACTGTTTTGTTTGCATCTTCACCGATAGCAACTGCAACCTTTATTGCTTTCTTAAACCAATTGTTTTGTTTTAGCTTTTCCAAGCCGTGTTTATAATTGTCTGTAGGCTCACCGTCGGACATAAGGAAAATAGCTGGAGCAAAAGAGCCGGTTGCATCACTCATGAACGCTTTTCTAGAAAGTTTTTCATTAAGCTGATTACAAGCTTCTCCTAAATCAGTTACACCATTTGCATCTAAATAGTTCCACCTAAAGTTCTCCGCTGCTACGGGAGCACTGTCTACCCAATGCGCACCCGTAGAGAATGCTAATGTTGCAACTTTAATCTGTGCATCAGCGTTACTCTCGGAGATGTCCTTGAGTTCAGGAACTATTTCTTCAATTGCGGAATTAACTGTTCCGATCTTTGCACCACCCATACTTCCGGATGTATCGACGACAAAAAACAGTACCATTGTTCTTCTCGGTACTTCAACTACCTCATCATATAAACCCATTTATAATGACCTCACTTTCATTTTTATAATATTTTACCTTCGTTACCATGACCAAAGTTTATTGATAATCCTCTTCCAAGCTTGATAACTTGATTCTTCGAATATGGTTTTGATGCTCCATTTGGTAATACTGCTGTCCAAGTATTCTCGGAATCATTCTTAAATCCAAGCAAAGAGGGATCGGTTCGACTGGAAATAACTTCACCTTTGACTTCCCTAAAATCATCACTGTCATGGATTACATGGCAAGCATAAACTTTTTTGCCAGGTGCCATTACAACATTGTATTTCTTTACTTTCAGAATAGGAAGTCTAGGAATATCCTGTCCACAATTAATGCATCTGCATGGATTCTTAGTAATGTCAACGAAGGTTTCACCTTTGCATTTTGGACAATTAATCAAAACGTCCCTAAGAGCTGTAAAGACCTCTTGCCACTTCTTTTCCTGAACTCGATGTGTTGCATCTGAACCCACCATTGATTCATGGCTGAATGCTTCTTCGAATGTTTCCCTTACAAACTTCGGATAAACAGGCCAGAATTTAATTTCATTCACATGAACACCTCTGACTGGTCTATTCGTGTCGTTTGAAGGATCCCAAACAAACACAGGTTCGGTTCCATAAAACTTGCGTTCAAGTTCTTCAGTCAAACAAGGACACATAGTTTTCTTTCCCTCTAAGGGATGATTCAAGAATAGCAGTAAATATAATACTACAGCAAGTGAGAAGCGATCCGTATGAATGTCAGGGCGTTTTTTGCCCATAACGACCTCTGGAGCCATGTATCTACATTTTCCTGCAATCCCAAGGTTTTCGCCATAAGGTGCAACATTATCATTATCGCAGATAAGAACATCACCAGTTTTCGGATTCACAAAAAAGTTTCCATCATTTAGATCTTGATAACTAAAACCGCTACGATGGAGTTCACGGAAACCGTTTGTTATGCAAAGTGCGGCATTAATAATTGCGTCTATACTTGAAAACTTAGCTTTTGCCAACAGGAAAAGAGAGAAGTCCTTGTACTCCGGAGGTCTTAACTCCATTAGATAACCGAAACTTCCTTCGAAATACTCAGTTATTTCAAGCGGCCATAAGAATGCACTTGTTGGTGCACCTTGCTTGATATTATTCTGAATGTTTCTGTAAAACTTGTCTGCATTACTAAGCTTGTTACCGAAGTACCACTTTAAAGCTAATTGCTTACCATTGTAGTTTACTTTGTAAACAATACCTTGTCCGCCTTCGCCAAGTTTTTGAAGCACAACAAGTTCTCCACCTGAAGCAGTTCTTATTCGCTGACCTTTCTGAAATTCTTTCAACCTATCCACCTCTTTTCCTTTGGTTGATTAATTATACGTTGCCACCGTAAGCTCTAACAATAGCTTCCAATCCGCCTTGATAACCGGCTGCAACCGCATTGAATTTCCACTCTCCGTTTTTGAGATAAATCTCTGCAACAACGAGCGCGGTCTCGATCGAGAATTCCTCCTCAAGATCAAACTTAAGTACCGGCTCACCAACAGTGTCAAATTCATCAGACATCTTTGCGATTCTGATGTATGCATTTGAAACCTGACCAAAGTTTTGTCCACGGGCTACAGCATCGTGAATGGTAACGCAAATTGCTATTTTCTGAATATCACTCGGAATCTTGGTGAAGTCAATCATGATAACTTCATCATCGCCGTCTCCGTCGCCGGTGAGATTATCTCCTGTATGTACAACCGCCTTATTGCGGCTCTCAAGATTATTGTAGAAGATAAAATCTTCATCTCTTTGGAGCTTTCCGTTAGCTCCGAGCAGAAAAGCTGAAGCATCAAGGTCAAAGTCGTGACCGCCATCGTACCTATTAGTATCCCAACCGAGACCTACAAGTGCGAGTTTCATTGTGTTGTCTAATGATACTCTTTGTCCTTTTACTAAACTAATTGCCATTTTTATCCTCCTTATGACATTAAATCATTCTTTAAGCATGTGTCTTTTGATTTTTTATATGAATTATTTATACAGATTAACAAGAGCGTCTAAATAACTAGCTTCCTTAACAGGTTGACCGATCGCATTAAACTTCCATTCACCATTCTTTCTATATATCTCACCTACAACGAGACCTGTCATATCATTATAGTTTTCAGAAAGATTATATCGGCAAATTTCCGTATTGTTATCCATATTTACAAGACGAATAAACGCATTCTTAATCAAACCGAAATGCTGACGTCTTTGCCTAGCCTGATAAATGTTAACCACAAACACAATTCTTTCAATTCCGTTCGGAACCATGCTTAAGTTGACCATAATCTGTTCATCATCACCATCGCCAGCGCCGGTAAGATTATCGCCTTGATGAACAATAGCTCCGCTGGGATGTCTCAGATTGCCAAAATACACACATCCTCTCTTTAAATCGGGATCAATGATTTTGCCGTTTGCCCCACAAAGAATCGCTGAAGCATCACAATCGATATCTTGCGAAGAGCCTCCAAATAGGCCTCCAAACAATCCTCCTTTAGGTGCCTCGTCCCAGCCGAGACCGACCATAACCTGTCGAAGACCTGCGCCTCCACCTTTTGTAAGGTCAATTTTTTGACCTTTTTGTAAGCTGATGCCCACTTTTTTTTCCTCCTTTGTTAATTAATAAATATATGTCTAAATAAAAACATACTAAATAATAATGATGTAAAGCCTTACCAGTTTAGCAATTAATCTTTTGAACCTGCAACCCAACGCAATCCCCAACCAAACGCACGATCTAAATCCACATGTCCTCTGAAAAAGCGTACTACCTTTTCCATTGACAATGATTGACCGTCACGATTTTCCAGAAGTGCAATGCCACACATTTTCAAGTCAGAGCCATATTCATCCATCTTGACAATAATATCTTTGCTACCGGGACATTTAACAGTTACTACACCTTTAGCTTCACGCCAATTAGCCGCTCCCTCATAGATAAAAGTATAAATGAGTATCCTTTTTATTTGAGGAATCATAGAACTATTTACTCTTAGGTTTTCACCTTCAGTCGATGTTCCTGTTCGGTCGTCTCCGTCAAGAGATATATACGGGGGATTAATCAGGCTTCCAAAAGCATTACCTAATGCTTGAACGGTTCCTTTACGACCGTCCCACAGTTCATAAAGACATCCTAAATCCAAATCGATGCCTTCTGAGAATCCCCAGCCTCGTGCAACTGGCTGACTCCAATTAAGGTTTATTAATATTTCTCCGTTTCCTTTTGAGAGATTGATTCTTTGACCTTTTTCAAGAACAACAGCGCCTCTGTTTCTGTCTTTGATTTCAAGATTAACACCGTAATTTAAACAGAGAGCTTTCAAACCGCCCTTAAAGCCGCTACCAACGGCATTGAATTTCCATTCACCTTTATATCTGTAGATTTCGCCCACTACTATTGAGGTTTCTATTGAAAAATCTTCTCCTAAGTCATACCTTAATAATTCTGTGTTTGAAATAGTATCTACAATATGAATGTAAGAGTTACTTACTTGTCCAAAATTCTGATTTCTTTTTTCGGCATCGTAGATTGTAACAGCAATGGCAATTCTATCAATGTTGTTGGGAACACGACTTAAATCTACTTTGATTTGCTCATCATCTGCGCCGGTACCACCAGTTAGGTTATCTCCAGTATGTTCTACGCTTCCTGATGAATGAACCAAATTACCATAGTAAATGAAATCTTGGTTTGAATTAACCTTATGGTTTTCGCCCAAAAGGAATACAGTTGCATCGAGGTCAAAATCGAAACCCCCGCTGTATTTATTCGTATCCCATCCTAAGCCAATAAGCAGTTTGCTTAATCCGGGATTTCCTCTTGTTAAGTCAACTTTCTGCCCTTTTTGAAGGTTTAAACTCATACTGACCTCCTTTAGTTTTATGAAAAAGCAGCAACCACATCAACTAAACTTGCAACTCTGGCAGATGAACCGTCAGTAATAAATTCCCAACCATTATCTTTTCTGACAAGCAAGCCCGCAACTAATGCAGTTTGATTCATATAGTTATCACTCAAATTAAACCTACACAATTCAACTTGTCTATCATAATCAACTACTCGAATAAATGCATTTCTTATCATTCCGAAATGTTGTCCTCTTTCGAAAGCTTGATATATGTTTACAGCAAAAACAATTGCCCCAATATCATTTGGTACGTTGTTTAAATCCACAAAGATTTGCTCATCATCGCCCTCACCGGCACCCGTCAGGTTATCACCCATATGTCTAATAGAACCATTCCACCATTCGAGCTGATTGAAGAACACAGTGCATTGCTTAATATCTGTTGCTTGATTTAATAATTTACCATCATACCCAAGCAAGATAGCAAAAGCATCACAGTCTATATCCTGCGGTTTGGCTCTAAACATACTTAAGAATCCGGTGTTTTGTTGGACTTCATCCCAGCCTAATCCAACCATCACTTTAGAAAGACCATATCGTTCTTTTGAAAGATTAATTTTTTGTCCCTTTTGTAATTGAATAGCCATGTGTTTCTCCTTCTATTTATTCTTTTTCATTATTGCTTTTCTAATAATATCAATTGGAATAACAAGGAAAGCTAAGCCAATACATATTAACCATGATGTAGGTGATAAGCTTTCAACACTTAATACTTCACCGCCAAATGTAACAAATATAAACTGCATTAAGAATATTACTGCCATAACAATCAAAAAACTTTTGTTTCTACCAAGTCCTTCAAATGGATTAAGATGACTTGTTCGTGCATTAAAGCCATTAAATGTTATTGCCATCATAAATGTTGCAAAAACAGCTGATTTTAAATAAATGGTATCAACATCACCAAAAAGATTTCTGATTGGAGGGAGGAATAATATTGCTAAACAAATGAATGTGATATATAACGCACTGATTATTATTTCAACAAACATTTCTTTACTAATAATGCTTGTTTGTCTTGGAATAGGTTTATCTTTCATGTATTCCTTCAAAGCTGGCTCGCTTCCAAATGCAATTGCGGCAAGAGTATCCATCGCAAGGTTAATCAGCAAAAGCTGAATGACAGTTAATACAACATTTTCGCCGAGCATTGGACCAATGAAACAAATAAGTACAGCCGCAACATTAACTGTCAACTGGAAGATCAAGAACTTACGAATACTCTTAAACATTGTTCTTCCATATAAGATTGCTTTTTCAATAGAAGCAAAGTTGTCATCAAGTATGGTAATATCTCCTGCTTCTTTTGCAACCTCTGTTCCGCTTCCCATAGCAAATCCTACATCGGCTTTTTTTAGTGCGGGAGCATCGTTGACACCATCACCGGTCATACCTACAACCATATCCATTTCCTGAGCAACTCTTACAAGACGACTTTTGTCTGTTGGCAATGCACGTGATACAACTCTTAAATGGGGTAATATTGCTTTCAGTTCTTCATCTGATTTTTCAGCCATTTCTGCAGAAGTTAATGCTACATCATCCTTGGATGTTAAGAGACCGGCTTCTTTTGCAATAGCAACAGCTGTTTCTTTTCGATCTCCCGTTACCATAACTACTTGGATGCCCGCATTTTGAACTTCCTTAATTGCGTCTGCTGCTTCTTTTCTAACATTATCACGAATACTAATAATGCAAATCAAAGTTAATTCGGAATCTTCAGAATCCCCCTCTGTTTTTGCTACCGCCAATAATCTCATAGATCTGCCGGCTTGAGTATCAATATAAGTTGTCAAATAATTCTTTTCAACTAACTCCTTTTCATGTCC
>Ga0326514_10000895_pt1 | contig 19679 bp, 17 predicted proteins | sample 3_2548_0518_D_FD_203653 | JGI IMG/M metagenome (GOLD analysis project Ga0326514, IMG submission 203653) | Bovine rumen microbial communities from UC Davis, California, United States - 3_2548_0518 | ecosystem: Host-associated > Mammals > Digestive system > Stomach > Rumen | place: USA... | reverse complement strand
CTATCACATCGACGACATCGAAGGATGACATGGGTATCATGCGAATCATTATTACGAAGAAGAAGCAACAACAATAATAATAACTAAAAAAGAAAAAGAAATGAAGAAACTATTCACCCTCGCCGCTTTAGCGGCCATGGCTCTTGGCCTGCATGCCCAGGAAGCCGAAGAGAAGAAGGAGAATCCCCAGCCGGAATTCACCACCATTAAGGAGATTCCTATCACATCCGTCAAAGACCAGAACCGCTCAGGCACCTGCTGGGCTTATAGCACACTGTCGTTCTTCGAGAGCGAAGTACTAAAGAAGACTGGCAAAAGCGTAGACCTCTGCGAGAACTTCGTAGCCAACAAGACCTACATGGAACGCGCTATCCAGGTGGTGCGCTACCACGGCGACTGCCAGTTCTCACAGGGTGGTTCGGCCGAGGACGTGCTTGCCACGATGAAGACCCACGGCATCATCCCCGAAGGCATCATGCCCTTCCCTGGATCACTCTACGGAGACTCGCTCAACAACTTCAATGAGTTCTTCTCGCTCCTCGAGCCCTACGTGAAAGCCATCGCCAAGAGCGAGGCCAAGAAGATCAGTCCGCAATGGAAGGTCGGCATGCAGGGCATCCTTGATGCCTATCTCGGCAAGTGCCCCGAGGAGTTCACCTACGAAGGCAAGAAGTACACGCCGAAGAGCTACTGCGAGAGCCTCGGACTTAATCTCGACGACTACGTCTCAATCACGAGCTACACACATCACCCTTTCTACACGGCTTTTGCCGTTGAGGTACAGGACAACTGGCGATTCCCACTGTCCTACAACGTGCCGATGGACGAGATGATGGAAATCATCGACAACGCTCTCGAGAATGGCTACACCATCGCATGGGGCGGCGATGTCTCGGAAGAGGGATTCACCCGCAAGGGACTGGCCATCGCCTACGACACGAAGAAGGTGCAGAGCCTCGCCGGCAGCGATGCTGCACACTGGCTCCGTCTCTCTAAGGCTGAGAAGACCGAGAAGTTCGAGCAGCTCGGCATCAATGCCCCCGAGATAGTACCTACACAGGAGATGCGCCAAGAGCGTTTCGACAACTGGGAGCTCACCGACGACCACGGAATGCACATCTACGGATTGGCCAAGGACCAGAACGGACGCGAATACTACATGGTGAAGAACTCCTGGGGTGAATGGGGCGACTACAAAGGCACATGGTACATGACAAAGGCCTTTATCGCCTACAACACAATGGACTATCTGGTAAACAAAAACGCAATACCTGCCAAGATACGTAAGAAGCTGGGTATCTAACACATAAACAATGAACAAATCGCTCTGCCGATATGCACGCATGGCAGCCATGACAGTGGTCGTGGCTGCTTTGTCGTGTACTAACCTTGATGAAGTGAACCAGCGGCTCGACCTGCTTGAGCAGCGCGTCACCACCCTTGAAGATGCTGTCGGCGCACTACAGAAAGCCTACAATGACGGCAAAATCATCACCGCAGTCACACCGCTCAGCGACAACAGCGGATGGACCATACGGTTCTCCGACGACACCACCATCACTCTGTCCCATGGCAACGACGGCAACAACGGCGCCGATGGTACAGACGGCATCACACCGTTAATCAGAATCGATGCCGACGGCTACTACTACGTCAGCTACGACCTGGGACTAACCTATGCACGACTCCTCGACACACTCGGGCAGCCGGTCAAGGCAAATGGTGAGAAGGGTGACAAGGGCGAAAAAGGCGACACCGGAGCACAGGGCGAAAAAGGTGAGCAGGGCGAAAAAGGCGACACCGGAGCACAAGGCGAGAAAGGTGAGCAGGGCGAAAAAGGCGACACCGGAGCACAGGGCGAGAAAGGTGACAAGGGCGACAAAGGAGACAGCGGAGCACAGGGCGAGAAAGGCGACACTGGAGCACAAGGCGAGAAGGGAACCGACGGAATCTCCGTCAGAATAGCAGTTTCAGACGACGGATACTACACGATAGAGACCTACCGGCAGGAGACACCCGACGATGTCATCGACCGCATCGTGACTCCCTATGCAGCCAACCCGCAACATCTGATCAGAACCATCGAGGAAGACCGCCGCACACATGCCATCACAATCACGATGAGCGATGGAGAACAATATGTATTCGCTAAAACCTGGGAACAGCCGACGTCCATAGCACTCCTGTCCACCCGCACACTGAAACTGGCCAAGGGCTACTTCACCACGATTGAATTCAGGGTAAACCCGTCTACGGCACAGTTCGACTACGACATCACAAGCGAGACTTGCCAAATACAGCTCGACCGCATCGGACCTGCTGCAGAGGCACGACGCAGCAATACCACACGGGCCAGTTACGTCACGGAGCCCGAGCACTATCGACTGGCCATCGTCAGTAGCGTCAGCGACGGACAGGGCGGCATCAAGGAAGGCCAGTACAAGGCCACCATTCAAGACCTGTCGACCAGCGACGGCTACGACGATAACGTGGCGCTCGTCATCACCATGCCGCACCCGGAAAACGCAGAACGCACCCTACAAGTATCGTCGGACGCTTTCAGGGTAAAGCGCTCGGGAGCACTGCTGACAGAATTCGGATTCCGCCAAGTGCACAACTCCAACAAAGTGGTCAGCGACGTAATCGTCACGCCCGACCAAAGCAACATTGTATTCACCTCACCCATGATTCTCTCGCAGAAGGACCTCGTGGCCACATGGGAGACCAATGGCGAGCACGTCTACGTGGGAGACATCGAGCAACACAGCGGAATAAGTCGAAACGACTTCTCTAAACCGGTCAGATACCGAGTTGTAAGCACCAACGGCGAAACGAACTTCTACACCGTCACCGTGTCGGTTACCGGATTGCCCGTCGTCACCGTCGATGCCCCCGTCACCTACATTCCCCGCAACTCCTGGACGACAGACGTCAAGGTGACATTGCGCGACACCACGGGAGCCACACTGCTAAGCACCACGGCCGACATCCACGGACACGGAAACTCCACATGGGCCTCCGGCGCTCCGAAACGCTCCTATGCCATTAAGCTACAGAAGAAGGCTGAGATGCTCGACATGCCGAAGCACAAGCGATGGCTGCTACTGGCCAGCTACTACGACCAGACGCTGCTCAGAAACAAAATCGCCTTCGAGCTGGCACGCCAGATTGGACTTGAGTGGACTCCCTCGGGGCGGCACGTAGAACTCGTGCTCAACGGGGAATACATGGGAAACTACTTCCTTTGCGAACACATCAAGATCGATGAGAACCGCCTCAAGCTCCACGAGCTGACATCCTACGACACCGAGGGTGAGGCCGTCACCGGCGGCTACCTGATGGAGATTGACCGCAACTTCGACGAGCAGGCAAAGTTCAGATCGGCCACCTACGATTTCCCCTACATGTTCAAACAGCCCGACAGCGACGACATCGTGCCCCAGCAGACGGCTTACATGCAGGCTTTCATCGACACCCTCGAAGCCACATTGGCCGACGATGCCCGACTGGCCCAACGCGAGTATGCTCAGCACCTCGACATCGAGAGCTACATCAACTGGTGGCTCGTCTACGAGCTGGCCAGCAACAACGAGCCCATACAGGGACCGTTCAGCTGCTACTGCTACAAGGACCGGATGGATAAGCTGAAAGCCGGACCCGTGTGGGACTTCGACCTCTACTCCTTCGATCCGAGAAGAGCTAAGGCATGGTCAGCAAAGCAGAGCCTCTATTTCCCCCGCCTCTTCACCGACCCCGTATTCGTAAAAAGAGTCAAGGAAAGGTGGGCAGAGATCCAGCCTGTTATCAGCGCATTCCCCGACTACGTACGAACGGAGTCAGAAAAGGTGCGCCGCTCTGCGGCTGTCAACACCGAGCTATGGCCCTCCCCCTATAGGGTCAACGGCGACGAACGCCTCACACATCAGGAGGCTACCGAACGGCTCATCCAGGGATTCAACACAAAGGCGGAGTGGCTGCAGACACGAATACAGCAGCTATAAGAAATCAGAATAAACAGAACACACCATCATAACCATGAGCAACGACTTAAAATGGCACTATGAACCCAGAACCCCCGAACGGCAACTCGCCGCCAAGGAACTGGCAGAGAAGATCGGTATGAGCCCGATCCTTGCCGACCTGCTCATCGCTCGGGGCATACGCACAGAGAGCGCGGCAAAGCGATTCTTCCGTCCGATGCTCAACGAGCTTATCGACCCCTTCCTCATGAACGACATGGACGTAGCTGTAGACCGGCTCAACGATGCCATGGGGCGCAAGGAGCGAATCATGATCTACGGCGACTACGATGTCGACGGATGCACTGCAGTCGCCCTCGTCTTCAAGTTCCTACAGCACTTCTACTCCAACATGGAGTACTACATCCCCGACAGGTACGAGGAGGGCTACGGCATCAGCCACAAATCCATAGACTATGCCCACGAGCAGGACATCAAGCTAATTATCGTGCTCGACTGCGGCATCAAGGCCGTAGAAGAGATTGGCTATGCCAAAAGCCTCGGCATCGACTTCATCATCTGCGACCACCACGTGCCCGACGACGAACTGCCGCCAGCCGTCGCCATCCTCAATCCGAAACGAGCCGACAGCACCTATCCCTTCAAGGACCTCTGCGGATGTGGCGTAGGATTCAAGTTCATGCAAGCCTTTGCCAAGAACAACGGCATCGCCTTCTCACAACTCATCCCACTGCTCGACTTCTGTGCCGTCAGTATCGCGGCCGACATCGTACCCGTGACGGGCGAGAACCGCATCCTCGCCTTCCACGGATTGAAACAACTCAACCAGAACCCCTCACTCGGACTGAAGAGCATTATTGAGATATGCGGACTTGCCGGACGCGAAATCACGATGAGCGATATCGTGTTCAAGATCGGACCCAGAATCAATGCCAGCGGACGTGTGCAGAACGGCACAGAGACCGTGGAACTGCTCGTGGAGAAGGATCTGCACAAGGCCTTACAGACGGCATCGCACATCAACGACATCAACGAACAACGCAAGGAAATCGACCGCCTCATGAGCGAAGAGGCCAATCTCATCGTCGAACGACTGGAGAGTCAGGAACACCAGCCCGCTATCGTGCTCTACAACGAGGGATGGAAGAAGGGGGTCGTAGGCATCGTCGCATCACGCGTCACCGAGCTCTACTACCGCCCCACGGTGGTGCTCTCTTGCAACGACGGCATAGCATCAGGTTCGGCAAGGTCCGTTGCCGGCTACGACATCTACGATGCCATCAAGAGCTGTCGCGACCTGCTCGAGAACTTTGGCGGACACACGTATGCCGTAGGACTCACACTGAAAGTGGAGAACATTCCGGAGTTCAGACGACGCTTCCAACAGTATGTCAGCGAACACATACTGCCCGAACAGACGGAGGCGCTAGTGGAGATAGAAGAAGTGATTGACTTCCGCGACATCACCAAGCGACTGCTCCTCGACCTGAAAAAGTTTGCCCCCCACGGACTCGGTAATCCCAAGCCGCTCTTTGCCACACGCAATGTCTACGACTACGGCACATCGAAAGTCGTGGGACGACAGCAGGAGCACATCAAGCTTGAGCTCGTCGACTCCCGCTCATCCAACGTCATCAACGGCATCGCCTTCGGACAGAGTGCTGCCGCGAGATACATCAAGTCGAAGCGCTCATTCGACATCGTCTACACCATCGAGGAAAACATCTACAAGCGCGGCGAGGTGCAGTTGCAGATTGAAGGCATACGCCCCTCAGCCGATGCCGAGTTATAACATCATCACTCCCACTTCAACTATGAAACGAATACTCTTTGCCTTGGCTCTCACCGGCATTGCAGCCTCGGCTACTGCCCAGACACACGCAGCTGCCACTGCCTACAGCACGAAGTCGTGGACCGCCGACAACGGCAACGGCACCTACACCAACCCGCTCTTCTACGACGAGTTCAGCGACCCCGACATCCTGCGCGTCGGCGATGACTACTACCTCGCCGGAACCACCATGCATACCGTGCCAGGACTCGTCATCCTGCACTCGCGCGACCTCGTCAACTGGGAGGTAGCCAGCTTCTGCTTTGACCGGTTCGATTTCGATGACCCTGCCTTCTCGCTGAAAGAGAAGAAGGAGATTTACGGACAGGGAATCTGGGCTCCCTGCATCAGATATGCCAACGGACAATTCTACGTCTTCTCCAATGTCAACGGGAAAGGCCTGCAGTGCTACACCTCGAAGTCGATAGCCGGACCTTGGGAGCACCACAACATGAAGGGACGCATCTACGACCTTAGCGTGCTATTCGACGACGACGGAAAGATCTATGCCATCCACGGCTATGGCAAGGTGATGTGCACCGAGCTCAAGCCCGACATGAGCGGCCCCATCGACGAGACAGAACGGGTGATTATCCCGGATGGCTCAGCCGTGGGCGAAGGACACCACATGTACAAGATTGACGGCATGTACTACCTCATCTCCACCGACTACAAGCCTAACGGACGTACCCTCTGCTCGCGCTCCAAGTCTATCTGGGGCCCTTACGAGACGTGTGTCATCACTGCCGATGAGACCTATGGCTACCATGCTGCATCAATCACCCAGGTAAAAGGGCGGATTATGCCCGACGGTACCAAGTTCGGCATTCCCGAGCCCGACCGCGATGCCACCGCCTGCTCCAACATCCACCAGGGTGGCATCGTGCAGGACCAGAGCGGACAGTGGTGGGCACTGCTCATGCAGGACTTCCACTCCATAGGTCGCACCGTCACCCTCGCACCGATGACCTGGAAAGACGGATGGCCGTTCCTCGGACTCAGCGGCAATCTCGGGCGTGCACCCAGAACCTGGCTCAAGCCCAATGTATCAGCCACCGTTAAGCCCACCGAGAGCTTTGCTCCCTACGACCGCAACGACGACTTCAACTACAAAACTCGCAAGCCCGCTAAGGCTGCGATGCCGCTGAAACACGTCTGGCAGTGGAACCACAATCCTGACGAGTCACACTGGACCGTCCGCAACGGACGTCTCCGTATCGATGCCATGCCGGCCGAACAGCTGATGTGGGCCCGCAACTCACTTACTCAGCGCGTCATCGGCCCGTCGTCGATTACCACCGTAGAACTTTACACCGCTGGTATGAAGGACGGCGATGTGGCCGGACTGGGCAACATCAATGTGCCATGCTCATGGGTGGGAATTGTACGCGAGGGACGTCAGACGATTCTGCGATGGTTCGAGCAGGCTACCAACGACACCATCGACACCACTATCGATCTCGGGAAGACGCAGCGAGTGTGGCTGCGCATGGTAGGCGACTATGACCGCGACGAAGCACGCTATTCCTACTCCCTCGACGGCACACGATTCACCGAACTCGGACGCAAGATGCGACTCAGCTATCAGCTCATCACCTTCCAAGGCTCACGCCATGCACTCTTTGCTTTCAATCACAAGGGTGCACAGGGAGGCTATGCCGAGTTCGACAACTTCACCGTCATAGAGCCAGAGGCCGACCGCACCGGATACATACCGGCTGGCAAGACCATCCGCATCATCAACCTCGCCACGGGCAAGCCGATGATGGCTCTTCCCCACGGACTCGTCTACGATGCCAATGCATCGGAGCGCGGACAGCTGACGCAGTTCCGTGTCATCGACCGAGGGCAGGGGCAGGTGAGCCTGCAGTGTGCCGACGGACGCTATGTGTGGGTTTCCGGACTGGGACTGCCCGGCGATGTCCGCCTCACCACCGACAGCAGCAAGGCCGAGGTATTCATGTGGCAGGACTTCCTCCGTGGCGAATTCATGCTGATGTCCATGCGCACGCATAAATATATAGGTAAGAGTCCCACCACCGGCAGCCCCTACTCCATGGACTATGCCGGCAGCGATCCTAACAGACGCAACGGAGCTGTATTTAAATTCGAAATCGTAGATAAATGATCTCTGTAGACAACCTACGGGTAGAGTTCACTGCGCGTCCGCTGTTCAGCGATGTCTCGTTTGTCATCAATCAGCGCGACCGCATCGCCCTCGTCGGCAAGAACGGCGCCGGCAAGAGCACCCTTCTGAAGATTATCAGCGGCGAGGAACAGCCCACCGCAGGCACCGTGAGCCGCATGGCCGACGTCGATGTGGGTTATCTGCCACAGGTGATGATCCTGGCCGACGACACCACCGTACGCGAGGAGGCCGCCAAAGCTTTCGCCCACGTCAGCCGCCAGCAAGAACTGGTCAGCCGGCTTGAGCGCGAGATGGGCGAGCGTACCGACTATGAGTCAGAGTCCTACATGCAGCTTGTCGAACGCTTCACCGCTGCCCACGAACGGTTGCAGATGCTCGACCCCGACGGCAGCGAGGCGGCCATAGAGCGCACACTGGCCGGACTGGGCTTCCGCCGTAGCGACCTCGAGCGGCCCACGAGCGAGTTCAGCGGCGGATGGCGCATGCGCATCGAATTGGCCAAAATATTGCTGCGGCGGCCGGAAGTGCTGCTGCTTGACGAGCCCACCAACCACCTCGACATCGAGTCGATACAGTGGCTCGAACAGCTGCTGCAGTCGTGGAGCGGTGCCGTGGTGCTGGTCAGCCACGACCGGGCATTCATCAATAATGTCTCCAACCGCACCATCGAAATCACTTGCGGCCACATAGCCGACTACCGCGTCCGTTACGACGAATACGTCACGCTGCGTGAGGAGCGTCGCCAACAGCAGATTCGCGCCTACGAGAATCAGCAGCGCGAGATCAGCGAGATGCGCGCCTTCATCGAGCGGTTCCGCTATCAGGCCACTAAGGCCGTCCAAGTGCAGCAGAAGGTGAAGCAGTTGGAGAAAATCGTCCCCATCGAGATTGACGAGGTGGACCGCTCTTCCATGCACCTGAAATTTCCTCCATGCCTGCGCTCCGGAGACTATCCCGTGATTTGCGACGAGGTGAAGAAGAGTTATTCGCACACCGTCTTCGAACACGTCACCCTGACCATAAAGCGCGGAGAGAAGGTGGCCTTCGTCGGCCGCAATGGTGAAGGCAAGTCGACGCTCGTGAAGTGCATCATGGGCGAGATACCCTTTGAGGGACGACTCGACATCGGCCACAACGTGGAGATAGGCTACTTCGCTCAGAACCAGGCACAGCTGCTCGACCCGCATCTTACCGTGCGCGACACCATCGACCGCGTGGCACGCGGCGAGATACGTCTGAAGATCAACGACCTGCTCGGAGCATTTATGTTTGGAGGAGAAGCGGCCGACAAGCGCGTAGAGTTTCTAAGCGGTGGCGAGCGCAGCCGTCTGGCCATGATTCGCCTCCTGCTTGAACCCGTTAACCTGCTCATCCTCGACGAGCCCACCAATCACCTCGACATGCAGTCGAAAGATGTGCTCAAGGAAGCGATACGTGCCTTTGATGGCACAGCCATCATCGTCAGCCACGACCGTGAATTCCTCGATGGGCTGGTGAGCAAGGTCTATGAGTTCGGAGGCGGCAAGGTACGCGAATATCTTGGCGGCATCTACGACTGGATAGAGAAAACGCACGCTGCTGCTGAAGTAGCCGGCGGTTCCGCATCGGCCGCCCAATCTCCCAAACGACCAAACGCCCAATCTCCCAATCTCCCAAACGACCAATCTCCCAAACGACCAAACGCCCAATCTCCCAATCACCCAAACGACCAATCTCCCAAACGACCAAACGACTATGCTGCCCACAAAGAGCAGCAGAAGGCCATTCGTAAGATTGAGCGCGCCATCGAAGAGTCGGAGAAGAAGATAGCCCGCATGGAGACGCGCCTCAAGGAACTCGATGCGCTGTTTGCCGATCCGAAGAATGCCTCCGACATGACCCTTGTCAGCGAGTACACTGACATCCGCCGCAGTCTCGACGAGGAGATGGAACGCTGGACCGAACTCTCCATGCAACTCGAATGACGCCACCGTGCATTAATGCCACCGTGCCCTTAGCGTCAGCGATGGGACAAACGACCAACCATAAATACCAACAAAAATGAAACACCAAATTCTGACTTTAATGTTGACAACAGCAGTTACGCTGTCGGGCATGGCTCAAACCAAGATCGGTTTCAAGCCTGAGAATCTCGACCAGAACATCCGTCCGCAGGACGACTTCTACATGTTTGCCACCGGAGGTTGGCAGAAGAACAATCCGCTGCCTGCCGCCTACTCCCGCTTCGGTAGTTTCGACATGCTACAGGAAGACAATAATAAGCGCATCAACGCTATCCTTACAGATCTCGAGCGTGGACATTTTGCCGCAGGCAGCACAGAGCGCAAGCTGTCCGACTTCTATCACTTGGCCCTTGACAGCGCCCGCCGCAACAGCGAAGGCACCGCCCCCGTTCGCGCTCTGCTCAACGAGATGGAGGCTGCCACATCGAAAGATGCCCTCCGGCAGTTGCAGCGCCGCTATGCCGTCTTCGGCTATGGCCTGCCCTATGCTTATGCCTTCTCTGCCGATGAGAAGAACGTCACAATGAACATCTTCTCCATCTATCAGAGTGGCCTGACCCTCGGCCAGAAGGACTACTACATAGCCACCGACGAGGCTACGGCAAAGATTCGCGAGGCCTATCGTCAGCACATCGCTCGCATGTTTGAGCTCTATGGGTTCACACCGGCAGAGGCCGCAGCTCGCCGCGATGCCGTGTTCCGCCTCGAAACGGCCATTGCCGTGGTGTCGAAGAGCCGCACCGAGCTGCGCGATCCGCAAGCCAACTACAATAAGATGACGCTCGCTGAGCTTCAAGCCCTCTGTCCCTACCTCGACATCGAGGCTATGGCCAATGGCGAGGGGGTGGACAGCCGTCACTTGGCCGAAGTCATCGTGGGACAGCCAAAGTTCCTGGAGAGCGTCGACCGCATCTTCTCTTCCATCACCGCCGACGACCTGCGCGCCTACATGGAGTGGGATGTCATCATGGGCTCCGCATCACTGCTGAGCGATGAGATTCGCGAAGCCAACTTCGACTTCTTCGGACGCACAATGTCTGGCCGTAAGGAGGACTATCCTCTCTGGAAGCGCGCCACCAACAGCGTACAGAGCGTGATGGGCGAAGCCCTCGGCAAGATGTACTGTGAGCGTTTCTTCCCCGCCTCGTCAAAGCAGATTATGGAGCGCCTCGTGGCCAATCTACAGACAGCCCTGGGGCAGCGCATCGATGCTCAGACCTGGATGAGCGACTCTACGAAGGCCAATGCCCACGAGAAGCTGTCCACCTTCTACGTCAAGATTGGCTATCCCAACAAATGGCGCGACTACACGGCCCTGACCATCGACCCGTCGCAGTCGTACTATGCGAACGTGATGGAGTGCCGCCGTTTCCGCTCCGCTCAGCACATCGCCGAGAAGGCCGGCAAGCCTGTCGATCGCGACGAGTGGCACATGACTCCGCAGACCGTCAATGCATACTACAACCCGACGACCAACGAGATTTGCTTCCCCGCCGGCATCCTGCAGTACCCATTCTTCGACCCGAAGGCTGACGAAGCCTTCAACTATGGCGCTATCGGTGTGGTCATTGGCCATGAGATGACACACGGCTTCGATGATCAAGGACGCCAGTTCGATGCCCGCGGATACATGCACGATTGGTGGACAGAGGCCGATGCAGCCGGTTTCAACGAGCGTGCCGACCTCTACGACCGTTTCTTCTCTGCCATCGAAGTGCTACCGGGCTTGAAGGCCAACGGACGACTCACCCTCGGCGAGAACCTGGCCGACCACGGCGGGCTGCAGGTGGCTTGGACTGCCTTCCGCAATGCCACTGCCGCCAAACCGCTGAAGACGAAAGCCGGCTTCACCCCCGAGCAACGTTTCTTCCTCGCCTATGCCGGTGTCTGGGGACAGAACATCACAGAAGAGGAGATTCGCCAGCGTACCAAGAACGACCCCCACTCCATCGGAGAATGGCGCGTCAACGGAGCCCTACCCCACATTGATGCCTGGTACGAAGCGTTCCAGGTCAAGCCGTCGGACAAGCTTTACCTGCCCAAGGAGCAGCGACTCGACCTCTGGTGACACACATTATTTATAATAATATGGAGCACAGCCGCCAAGCTGCGGCTCTGCTCCTTTCTTTAGTGCTGCTGCTCATCGGCGCGCCTCCCGCGGCCGCCGACGAGCCTACCCCCAACGAACAGCAGGCGCGCCGCATCTTCGACGCAGCCTACCGACGCGTTTTCGGCCCACAAGGCTCTACACTGAAGTACGATGTCAATATCATCGGCCTCTACAAGACGCGCGGCACCATCTGGATGAAAGGCAAGAAACAGCGTTTCACCGACGAGCGCGTCGACACTTGGAACGATGGCACCACGGCCTATATGGCCTACCGTAAGAAGAAAATCATCGAGATTCACCATGCCAACTCAGACAAGAAGGACAAATACTCCGGCAAGTTCAAGTTCTCGCTCGATGACTTCACCTATCACATTGCCGACACCAGCGAAGGCCTCCTCATCACGCTCAAACAGAAGCGCAGTGCCAAAGGAACAATCAAAGAGGTGAAGGCCCTGATCCACCGCAACACGCTGGCTCCGATTCGTCTGAAGATGCGTGTGCTCTTCTTCTGGGCCACCATCAGTGTCTCCAACTTCCAATCGGGTGGCATCACCGACGACATGTTCGTCTTCCCCCGCGAAAGATTCGGATCGGAATGGACATACGAGGATAAGCGGAAATAATAGGATTCTTTAGCTTTGCAACGATGATACTCGAACTGAACGATCTGCTGATAGAAGGAGCCTCACATACGTATCAGGCTATATGCCAGGGCGGCAGTTTGACATGCCTGGCAGAGGGCTCTGCCGAACTGCGCACGCGCCTACTGCTGACCATTCTTGGCTTAGAGCCAGTGAAGGCCGGCTACATCACGTTGGACTATGAACCGCTGACGCTGCGCTCGGCCGTTGTGTTGCGCCGTTACATGAGCTACGCCCCACGCAATCTTGAGACCGTGGGAGTGGTGACCCCGTTTGAGCCGCCTACGGTTCAGGAGATTTTCGACTTGGAAGCCAATTCCGACATCGCCATCTCCAATGGTATTCTTGCTGAGGAGATACGTCGCATCACAGGCGGTTCGGCAGAATCCGCAGAGAAGCATACCGGCAACTGCTCCCCCACCTCGTTAGCCGTGGCTTCGCTGTTGCAGCGTCCACTGTTGCTTATTGACCATCCTGCCGACTATGCCGTAAGCTATCTGCAACAAAAAGCCCGGGAAGGCACGACCATCATTGTGTCGGCCTCGTCCCAAGCTTATCTCGATATCGCAGACCGCGTGATGTGACGGTCGGCGGTTAGTAAATCTCAAAAAAGCACCTTGCTGCTGCGCTACTACAAAGTGACGCTTAGCCTATGTTTAATGTCGGCACTGCTGGATCCGATGTGGAAGGTGTATTTGCCAGCAGTGAACTTCCATTGGTGGGTCTGCTCATCCCAGTAGCGGAGGTCATTGAGGGGTATCGCCATCATGAGCGTCTCACGCTCACCGGGCTGCAACAGACGGGTCTTAGCAAAGGCTTTCAGCTCTTTAAGAGGCTCGTCCTTACGCTTGCTATTGGGAGCAGATACATAGACTTGAGCGGTCTCCTTACCTGCCACCCGTCCGATATTGGTAATGTCGACGGCAATGATGACGGAGTCCTGCTTCTGGTTCAAGCTTTCAGAGGTCATGGCAAACGTAGTGTAGCTCAATCCGAAGCCAAAGGGGAACTGCACGGACGTCTTGTTCTTCTCGAAACCACGATAACCCACGAAGATGCCTTCATCGTAGTAGACTTGGCTTCTGGGTGCTCGGTCGTCTCGTAGCTGTTCACTAATACCCGGATAGGCTCGCTGTCCAAAACGTACGTAAGGATAATCGTTATAACGACGGGCGAACGTGACGGGCAACTTTCCGCTAGGATTCACCTTGCCCGTGAGCACATTGGCCAAAGCATTGCCCGACTCGCTCCCGAGATACCAACAGTGGACGAGAGCATCAACCTTGTCGAGCCAAGGAGTAGCATAAGGATTGCCGCCGAAAGTCGTTACGATGACACGACAATCGGGCGATTTCTGATTTACGAGTTCGGCGGGCTTCTCGTCGCTCCACTCCATAGCGGGGCCGAAGGGGATGATGGCACCTTCAGGCACGAAGACGGGAATGCGGTCGTAGGGGGCATCGACCACCAGCCTGCGGCTGGAAGGTGAAGAATGGATAGTCCGCAGGATTGCCGAATCGGCAGTAGCTGTAGGAGTCCCAGAGCAGTCCGTAGCCTTTGTTCGACAGCACGAAGGGGATCGACACCTTCGTATTATATTGGAACAGGTCCTCGTTGTGCCCCTTCATGTTCAGTTCTTCCGACTGGTGCTGCCCCAATCCATAGAATGCCTCATCCTCCGGCGAGTCAAAGGTCAGCTGCCAAGTCAGGCCGTGCTTCATTTCTTCGGTCAGTTGCTTGCCGCCCTTGATGCCAGTCTCTCGCTCCGGCACAGATCACCTCGATCGCCACGATGCGCGCCTCACCATCCGTGGGACGTATAGTCACCACCTGAGCGCTCGCCACAGAGGCAAACACAAAAAACGGCACGAAAAGTCTTAAAACGTTTCTCATCGGATGCAAAGTTAAACATTTTTCTGGGAAAAGCCATGCTTTGTCAATATTTTTACTTAATTTTGCAGGCTGTAAGACTACTCTAACTTTTTTAACTTCTCAAACTTCTTTAACTTCTCTAACTATGGATTTAATGCATATCATCGCAGTAGCGATCATCATCGTTGCAGGAATCGTGATCTATCAGAAGAAGAAGCAATGACCGAGAAGTATGCCCTATTCTTCGACATCGACGGGACCTTGGTGAGTTTCCAAACCCATGAGATTCCGCCTTCCACCATATTGGCCCTGACGCAGGCAAAGGCCAATGGGCACAAAGTGTTTATCGCCACAGGGCGCCCGCCACTGATTATCACGAACCTGGGGGCGATAGCACACCTGATCGATGGCTACGTGACCATCAACGGTGCGCTGTGCTTCGTTGGCCAAGAGGTCATCCGATGCAAGGCCATCCCGCAGGACGACGTGGAGACCATCATCAGCGATGCCCGCGCCAAGCACTATGGGCTGATCGTAGTGGGCGAGCAGGATGCCGCTGTACTGGATCCGAAGGGCGATGTCAATAGAATTTTCCGGCAGGAACTGGCAGTGAAGAATCTTGAACAGGCCAAACCGATAGAGGCATTGTCGGCCCAACGGATTCTACAGCTGACGGCATTCTTCTCTGCCGACTACGAAGTGGGGCTGATGAAGCGCGTACCCGGTTGCATCTCCGGCCGCTGGCACCCCGCCTTCACCGACATCACGGCGAAGGGGGCCGACAAGGGTGAGGGAATCCTGGCTATGGCGGCACACCTGCGATTAGACCCGAAACGTACGATTGCCTTCGGCGACGGCGGCAACGACACTGCGATGATTCAGGCCGCGGGAATTGGGGTGGCCATGGGCAATGCCATCGACTCGCTGAAACATGAGGCCGACTATGTTACCACCACGGTCGACGACGATGGCGTGTTGAATGCCTTACGTCATTTCAGACTGGTATAGACCGTAAGGACTTTTCTGGTTGTTCTTATTAATAGACGCCGACAGCACCTGATTTTCTTCATCCTTACATTGGTACGTTAATACTCTTACGATATCCCATGCCCGTCACATGACAGATGAGCCGTCCGTCCTGATTGGTCACGCGCACCTCTACAGCAGGTATCTTGTGATGGTCGCATATGCCGACAGCCTCAGCCCGCAACACATCGCCCTCACGCGCACTCGATACAAACATGATGCTGTTGTTAATGCCGAACGTCAGCTGTCCGTTGTAGTTCATCCAGACAGCAATCGCCAGGTCGGCCAACGTAAACAACGCCCCACCCTGACACACATTACCGCCATTTAGGTGCTTCGCCGTTACAGTCATCTCCGCCACAGCATGTAGCTCGTCCACCTCCGTAATCCTGCACCCCGCATTGGCCGCAAACCTATCCGTCCGATTCAATAGTTCCTTTATATCCATTGTTGTCACTTATTATAAACGTCTTATTTATTAGCATCTCCACCACATTCACATCCGCCGGCAACCACTTCACGCTGTCCAGTTCTTCCTTCGCCAACCACTTCGCAGCCTCATGCTCATTCAGATGCAGCGCCTCACCGATGAGGGTGCAGAGGAAGCAATGCATCGTCAGATGAAACTTTGGATAATCATACTCCACCGTACAAAGAAATTCATCCACGCATATCTCCGCAGACAGTTCCTCGCGAATCTCCCTCACGAGCGCTTCCTCCGGTGTCTCTCCGGCCTCCATCTTCCCGCCAGGAAACTCCCACCAGTCCTTCCACTCGCCATATCCTCGCTGCGTGGCGAAGATCTTATCCTCTTTGCGAATAATCGCTGCCACAACTTCTATCTGCTTCATACCTTACTAAAAATGATTATTATGCTGCAAAGTAACTTCCCGTCTCTTCGCCTACTCCACATCTGGTTTCCATAGATGCCGCGCCATATCCGTCAAATATTGCTGTGCTTACGAATGATTCCCGTGAAAATACGTCCTGACTGAATGCCTAGTCGACGGGCGGAGAAGAAGGTTTCAGATTGCTTGACGGTACAGATGTCGGCAACGGTGATGTGAGGATCGGGCACACCAGCAGCAATGAGTTGCCACCGATTGCACTCGGGTAGGTCGATATGCCACTTAGAAGTGAAACGTGAAGAGTGGATAGCTACGGATTCTTGTCTTGCAAGCGACCAAAGGTCGAGGGGGCGAGCTTTGCTCGGGAATGAAGTGAATAATTTGCTTCCGTCATCATTTGTCGGGTATCTTTTGCAGATTTGTTCCATCGGGAATCCCTCGCGGGCAAAGGCCTCATACACCTCGTCGCCTACTTCGAAGCTGTCGAGACTGATGCCTGGCCCAATCTGAACACACAGGTCGGCTGGTTGCGAGCCGTATGCCGCCGTCATATCCGCAATGGTCTGCTGTGCGATACGCTGGACGGTGCCGCGCCAACCTGCATGAATGGCTGCCACGGCGTGCTGACGAGGGTCGTAAACGAGCAACGGGATGCAGTCGGCTGTGCTGACGCCGATGCATACGTCCGTGAGATGAGTCATCACCGCATCGATGCCCTCCAAGCGTGTTTGCCGGTCTTCTTCCGACAGCGCGAGAAACGCCTCGTCTATCCGTGCTGACTGCGCGAGATGAACCTGATGGGGCATGATGAGACGGTCGTCGCTGATGCCCAACTGCTGGCACAGCAAAGCGCGGTTCTTGCGGATGGCCTCAGCATCGTCGCCACAGTAGCGATTGATGTTGAACTCGCCATACGCCCCCGTGCTGAATCCCCCACGCCGCGTCGTACTGAACGCTACCACATCCTCGTGTAGGTTGTAATCAAGTAATATGGGCTGAATCATAGAATCACCTGGAACATTTGTCGATAGGCCTCGACCTTCTTGTCAAAAGACAAGGGATAGGCGCGGGAACTACTTGGCAATCTATATAGCAGCAAATCGCCACTATTCATGTTATTCGTCAGATTTGTGTTCGAAATCCCAACACACGTATTCACTTTCGGCACTTCCATGATGCCCATCGTCTTGCAGATGGTTTCAGTGGCTTTCTCGCCTGTGGTGACGATGGCGCGAAGGTGGGGGAGTTGTTGGAGCAAGGCTGGGATGTCGGTTGGTTCCACAACCTCAAGGAACTTATCCGAGGCATTGTCCTGTAAGCGACGGACAGCCGTAGAGGTGTCGAAGTATGCGAGACCCATTTCTTGGCAGAAGGCAACAATCTCGTCAATCTTGAAGCGCTTGGCTTCGAGATCTACAAAGTGGTTCTTGTCGCCAAAGAATATCTGCCCCTCAATGCGCCAGTGGTCATTGATAAAATTCGGGTAATAGAAGTCCATGCACCAACGCTTGCGCTGGGGCGGAAAACTGCCTAAAAACAGCACCTTCGCATTCTCGGGTAGGAAAGGACGCAGGGGATGATACTCCACCCCACCCTGACTGCGTACAATATTCTCTGTATTCAAATATGAAGTCATCGTTTCATCCAGTACTGTCGTTCCTGTTCTGACATCTTTTCAATGGCATAGCGCAGCATTGTGCGAGGCATCTCATGGGCATGTTGACGAAGGAAGTCGCGAAGCAGGTCCATTGAACAACGCTTGCCCATCTCTCTTAACATCCACCCCACAGCCTTGTGCATCAAGTCGTGAGGATGGTGCAGATGAATCTCAGCATAGCGCAGGCACCACGAAGGGTCCCCCATCTGCGAGGTCTTCCACGAACAGACCATACTCATGCGCTGTTTCCACAAATTTCCGCTCTGAGCAAGGTCATCCAACACCTTCATCTTATAGTCCTTGTCTCCTAAATATGATGGCAAAAGAAGCCAATGCCCCAGAATCTTATGCACGGATAAATCTACAAGGTCCCAGTTGTTTGCCTGCTCAGCATATTTGAGGTACATCGTCAGGATTTCGTCTCGTCTTCTTATAGTCTCCTTCTTACACTCCAGCGGCATTCTCGCCATCCCAGTGTTTTCCGTGCACTCCAGCGGCGTTTTCGCCGCTGTCCTCTTCGTCAGTTTCTCAAATTTCGCCACTAGAATCAGCAGTCCGCAAAGCCTCACCTCATGCCATTTCGACATCAGTAACTCAGGCACCTCATCCATGGAAAAGTCCTTCCATGCGTTCTTGACCACCTCCCTTGTCTGTGGCACCTTCAGTCCCAGGAACTCATCGCCCTCACCATACTCACCTGGTCCCGTCTTGAAGAACCCCATGAGTATCCGCCGCTGCTCCTCATTCTGCAGCGATTCCATATACGCGATAATCTCCTTGGCTGTCATAGTAATCTTGTAATTGGATTGCAAAAATACTCATATATTTTCAAAGGACAAAAAAATACTCAGAAATTTTGTCATATCAGAAATAATCACTATATTTGCCCAATAATTAGGTATAACCAACAATCAAAACTTATGAAAGAACTAAAGGGAACAAAGACCGAGCAGAACCTCAAGGAAGCTTTTGCTGGTGAGAGTATGGCACGAAACAAGTATACTTACTTTGCTTCTAAGGCCAAGAAGGATGGATTTGTGCAGATTGCCGCTATCTTTGAGGAGACGGCTGCCAATGAGAAAGAGCACGCCAAGATGTGGTATAAGTACTTGAATGGCGGTAGCGTGAGCGACACGAAGACAAACCTGGAGGATGCTGCCAATGGCGAGAACTTCGAGTGGACGGATATGTATGCCCGTATGGCTCAGGAGGCTCGCGAGGAGGGCTTTGACGAGATTGCCGAGAAGTTCGAGCTGGTGGGAGCTATTGAGAAGCACCACGAGGAGCGTTATCGCAAGTTACTGAAAAACATCGAGGAGGCTGTGGTATTCTCTCGTGAGGGTGATGTCATCTGGCAATGTGGCAACTGTGGGCATATCGTTATTGGCAAGAAGGCACCAGAGGTGTGTCCCGTCTGCGACCATCCGCAGAGCTACTTCCAGATTAAAGCGGAAAACTATTGAGAATATTTTTTTGGGTTTACCTCTGTTGACTCTTGGATGAATAAGATAAGCTTTCATTTATAATTGTTCGCCTAATACTCTCTTTTGCTATTGCTGGCT
>Ga0326514_10000892_pt1 | contig 19730 bp, 15 predicted proteins | sample 3_2548_0518_D_FD_203653 | JGI IMG/M metagenome (GOLD analysis project Ga0326514, IMG submission 203653) | Bovine rumen microbial communities from UC Davis, California, United States - 3_2548_0518 | ecosystem: Host-associated > Mammals > Digestive system > Stomach > Rumen | place: USA... | reverse complement strand
CTCGCCAAGCAATATTTCTTTCACATATCCATTTGTTCGCGGCAAGTCGCCGCGATGGTTGTAGTTGGCCACGCCGGATGATGTGAAGTTCGCCGGGTTGTCGCATGTGTAGAACATGGAACGTCCGCCCGCTGCTTCACTCTGAATGATGGCCTTGCAACCGTCAGTCCATTTCCAAATGTGGCCAAACGGGTTTTCAACGCCGCGATACGATGGAACGTGAACGGTTGTTGCCGCCGTGTCATATCCGCCCGCTTCAAGAACGTAGTCAACAACGCCCGTGTGATTGCCAAGGCTGTTTGTTGTACCGCAAGGAACGAACGGTTCATAACTATTCCACGCACTCCATTTTGAATCGGATAATGTTGTAACGCCACTTCCAAGTCCGCCTTGACGATAGCCGTTGGAATCCAATGCGGCGTTGAACGCTGCTTGCGAATTGAAATTGCAATACTCGATTGCAAAGAACCACCAAAGTTCTTTGTGCAACTGATAGACGTTGCAGTTCCATTCCGTTGTACCACGGCGGCGGGCATAGGTACGGAAATTCGTCAAGGAAATGTTTGTCGCCGGACGGCCAAGCAACGAACGATGCGTCCCGTCCCATGCCGCCGTGTTGTTGCCACCACGGAAAGCCTCGGACGTATTCACAACGGACGCAAGTTTCGGCGTTGATGCCGTTGTTCTGTCACATGCTGCTTCATAGGCCGAAATATATGCCTTGTTCCACTTGATGAAACCGGGCAAAGGTTCGGTCGAAATCAGCGCACGGCGTTTCAAGCCGTCCATTTCAAAACGTGCATAGCAATCGGGCAACTCGACCATGACTTGCCCGTCTGTGCCGTCAAGATGTGCCGCCGCGCCGTTGTCCTGCTTCGTTGAATCGTTGGCGTGAAGATAATAGTTGACCGTGCCATCATCTGCCAACGTGCAACGGCGAATCATTGATTGAACGGGCAATGATGCGTGAAGTTCCGCTTTCCCGATTCTTGTTGGAACGGGATTGGAAACGCTTGTGTCCCATTCGATGCCGTAATAATAATCATAGGCGAAAGTCGGCTTTGTTCCGCCCAATCCGATTAAAAGTCCCATATTAGTAACCGAATTTTAGGTTGATACTTGACAACGATGTTGCCTTAATTACTTTCACGATTTCGGGATTCCAACCACAATCGAACTTCGTTGTGATGGTTGTCCCGTCCGGCATTCCTGCAAGTTGCACTTCAAGTTCAACCGGGGAAATACCGTCATTCTTGATGTTGAACGGCTGACCGTCTGCAAGGCTGAAATCGCCGGATGCAAGACCCGTGACCGTCCCCATGATTCCGACTTGTGCGGAAACCATTTCACCGCTTCTTGTTATCATTTCTATTTCATTTTGAATTTTTGTTGTGCAAAGGTAATGCTTTTGTGTGTTACAATGATACATTGTTGCATAACGCAAGCATAACTTTTTGCGGTTATCACTCCCCGGCGGGGGCGGGTTCGTCCCGGATTTCCCAAGACTGAACCACCTTTCCGCCGATGATTTCAAGCGATTCGACAACGACCTTTCCCGGTTCGGGCGTTGGTTGTTCGCTTGGTACAAAGTCAAGATACCCGGATTCCCTCAACTCTGTAACTTCCACGCCCGCCCGTGTGTCTGTGCATACAAGGCGCAACGGGCTTCCCGGCGTGTATTTTGCCAATATTATTTGTGCCATATCAATTTCGATGTTGTATTATCATGTAACCACCATTATAATAGCGCAAGACAAGGATGTCGCCTTTCGCCATATCAATGTATGAATGCGCGCCACCATCATTGTTGTAGATTTGCGCGCCATTGCTTGACATGATTCTTATTTTGTTGGGCATATCCCTATCACAAACAATTTCAATATCGAACATTACAACCTCATTCGACACCATTGAATCGACCGTCGATTTGGTTGGCAAATCAATTTCAAGAATTGATGAAGCGCAAGTCGTGAAGTGATACATGTGCGTAACGCCGAAATACTTTGTTATGGTATTAGTCCACGCTTGCCCAATGTACCCTAATTCAAATTGTGCGCGTTTTCCTACACCGAATATATTGCCGTCATAGTCAATCGCTCTTTGTTGATAATAATAGTCATAAGAACGGTTTCCCGCCTTGCATTTTACAACCAAAGCCGAACCATTCAATCCATACGGGGAATCGGACTTCATTTCAAAGTCGGCCATATTATCAACGACAATCCATCCCGCATCACCACCGATTGCCGCCCAATGTTCACGGTCTGAATCCTTGTATCGGAACGAAATCATTCCATTCCTCAACGAAAGACCCTCTTGCGTTGTTCGTGAATATGCCGAACCAATTCGCCCGGATGCGATTTCAAAACCTCCGATTGTGCCGGATGTGGCATTTACCTTGCCCGTGATGTCTGCCTTGGTCATAACGACATTACCATCTTGCCGGACGCGGAACGGGGCGGTTGCCCGGTTCTCAAAGGACGCGCCCGCCCAAAAACGGATGCTTTCGGCGGTCGTTCCCTGCCCGGTCATTCCTGCAAGGATGCTTTGGTTGTCGCCCGCCACTTGGATTGTGCCGGATGTGACAATTCCGCCGTCAATGGTCGTTTGTGTATTGTCGTAATACACGGCAACAACCCAATCGTTCACGTTGTAGGCTTGCCCGGATGCCTTGGCCGTGATACAACGGCGCAAATCGCGGCCATCGACCCACAAATCGCCGATGTCATAAGGTGGATAAGGCGTTGCCACGAACACACGGCGTTTTCCGTCCGCCGTGTCTTGGGCTTGACTTGCCGCCGCCATCGCATCCAAGGCATCCTTGTTGGTGATTTCCTGCCAAGCAAAGTTGTCGGAATCGGTGTTCTCCCATCTGTAAAGCCTTTGCGCTGTGGTATTGAACCAAATGTCGCCGACATGCTTCATTGCGTCCGACAAAGTAAGCCAAGATGATGACGGGTCGGATGACTGAAACCACGTTTCAATTTTGCCGTCAATCTGTGTGGCAAATGCCGTCACTTGAACATTGTACACATTATTGACAAAGTTGTTGAACGCCGTGTTGTCTGTGTACTTTGTCGCCTTTACCCAATCGGATGACGAATAAGTCTGCGATGCGGATTTTGCGGTTTTGCATACTTTCAAATCACCCGTTGCACCCTGCGCCCACAAATCGCCAACATCATAGGGCGGATATGGTGTTGAAGTGAACACGCGCCGTTTGCCATCCGCCGTGTCTTGGGCTTGGCTTGCCGCCGCCGCCGCATCCAAGGCATCTTGATTGGTGATTTCTTCCCAAAAGAATGCGTTCAAACGTGTGTACATGAACCGATAAAGACGATGTGACGATGTGTTGTACCACATATCGCCGACATGTTCGGCCTTTTTGTCGAATGTGTCCCAATCATTGTTCGGGTCGGATGACGTGTACCACATTTCAACCTTGCCGTCAAGTTGGTCGTATATGTCTGCAATTGAATCGGCAAAGACACCATCAATGAACGCATTCAAGTTTTCATCCCCGGTGTATTTTGTTGCCTTGACCCAATCACTTGCGACATAGTTTCCCGTTGCCCTTGCGGTCTTGCATCGCATAAGGTCGCCGGATGTGCCTTGCGTCCACAAATCACCGATGTCATAGGGTGGTGTCGGTTGTGCCACGAACACGCGCCGTTTGCCGTCCGCCGTGTCTTGCGCTCTTGCGGCGGCGGATGCTGCATCAATTGCAATTTGATTGGTGATTTCAGCCCATGAATAAGTTCCGCCACTAAACGCATAACGATAAAGACGGTTCGTTGATGTGTTGAACCATTGGTCGCCAATGTGCTTCGCCTTTTCCGCTGCATCCCAATTTGTTGACGGGTCGGATGACGTGTACCATGATTCAAGTTTGCCGTCAAGTTGGTCGTATATGTCCGATATGGAATCATAGAACACGCCGTTGATGAACGCATTCAAGTTTTCGTCACCCGTGTAGTTCGTTGCCAAATCCCAATCGGCGGCATTGTACGTCCCGGATGTTCTTGCCGTGATGCAACGCTTCAAGAATGTGCCGGATGCCCAAAGGTCGCCCACGTCATAGGGCGGGTATGGCGTTGAAGTAAAGACACGGCGTTTGCCATCGGCGGTGTCCTGCGCTCTTGCGGCGGCTGCAAGGGCATCGGCAACACCCGTGTCACGGACTTCAACCCATCTGTAAGTGCCGTTTTCCTTGCTGAAACGATAGCCAATGCCGGAATCGTTGTCGTAGTACATATCGCCAAGGTGTTCTTCGCGCAATGCAGTTGTGTTCCAATCAACCGCCGGGGCGTTGTTTAGGGTCGGAACGCCGTTGCCGAAATGTGTTTCAATAACGCCGTCAAGTTGATGGTAAATGTCGGCGATGGCCACGTCATAAGTGTTTTGGATGAAGTCGTTCAAATTCTCGTCACCCGTGTATTTCGATGCCTTGTCCCAATCGCTTGCGACATAGTTTCCCGTTTGGCGTGAATTGACACATCGCATAAGTTCACCCGTTGCACCCTGCGCCCAAAGGTCGCCAACATCATAGGGCGGATATGGTGTTGAAGTGAACACGCGCCGTTTGCCGTCCGCCGTGTCTTGGGCGGTCGCTGCATCTGCAAGGGCTTTGATGGCATCCTTGTCTTGCAATAACTCCCATGAATATGTTGACGATTCGTATTTGTATCGTTTCGCTTCATTGGTAGTTGTATTGAACCAAAGGTCGCCGACATGCTTTGCGCGTTCGTCATTGGTAGTCCACGCCGCCGCCGGGTCTGTGTTGGTGAACCATGTTTCGACTTTGCCGTCAATCTTCGTGTTGATTTGCGTCATGGCGTTTTGGAAAGTGTTTTGGATGAAGTCGTTCAAGTTTTCATCCCCGGTGTACTTCGTTGCCTTGACCCAATCAGTCGAAACGAATGCGCCCGTCTGTCTTGACGTTCCGCATCGCATAAGTTCACCCGTTGCACCCTGCGCCCACAAATCGCCGATGTCATAAGGTGGGTACGGCGTATCGACAAAGACACGTCTTTTCCCATCTGCGGTGTCTTGGGCGGTCGCCGCGTCTGCAAGGGCTTGGATGGCATCTTTATCCCTTATCAGTTCCCACGCATACGTTGAATTGTATCGCTTTGCTTCATTGGTAGTTGTATTGAACCAAAGGTCGCCGACATGCTTTGCGCGTTCGTCATTGGTAGTCCACGCGGTTGACGGGTCGGATGATGTGTACCACGTTTCAATCTTGCCGTCAATCTGATTGTTCATCGCCGTCAACAGACCGGGCAAGGTGGAATTGATGAACGATTGTGCATTGGCCGATTCTGCGCCAAGTTCCGCAAGGGTCATTCCCTCGCCGTTACGGGTGAACACTATTCGACCGCCGATTTCTCCGTTGTCAAGGTCGAAATATGTATTCCCGTCCGCTGATTCAATGCGCCCGGTCTTGATGAAACGTCCGTTGATTGTCGTGAATCCATAGGTCAAGGCAAGGGAACGGACTTGCAGTTCTGTGTCAACGCTCGACAACGTACCAATCAAGAAATGATAATAATTGGCATCATCTTCGACCTTTATTTGCTGATTACTCCAAAGGAATGTTCCCGCCGTCCCGTTCCTTTCGCATTTTGCATACAGATAACGGGCATTGTTGTCATTAAACGTGATTGAACCATCGGCAACGACCCATGAAACGGCGGAATCCTCGTTGATGGTGTAATGCGTCAGAACTCCGCCTTTCCACGAAACCATGTTGGCATTGCCATTAAAGTTCGGTTGAATGACGGTGTTCGTCAATCCGAATTGCATTGACTTCGCGCCGACCGACAACATTGACGTATCAATCGAAAGGGGCTTGATTCGGTCGGTGTAATAATCGCCGTCCGGGTCGAATACCATGTCAAGGACTTCGCGGGATGTCCTCCAATTCGCCCTTGCCCTTGCCGGGTCTTTTAGGTTGTTGATTTGGATGATTTTGTCAATCTCCGCCAACTCCTGCAAGACACGGGTTGTCGTTGATGTCGTAACCGTGTCCGATATGGTCAAGGTGTATTTGTATTCATCCAAGATGTCACGGGTGAACCCTTTGATTCGGATGGATTTGTCAACATCAATGTCATGGTCGATAATGTGTAAGTAGTCGCCGGGGACAAAGGCGTTGACGATGGCATTTGCCACATCGCCGCCGACAAGTTTCTTCAAGAAGTTCTTTTCAAGGCTCAACGCATATTGCACTTTTGGTTGCGACACTTGCGGATAATACAAGGCCGATTCCTCTTGCAATTCAGATTCCGCCGCGTTGGTGATTGAATCCGGGTATATAATGCCAAGAATCTTGTATTTGTCGCCCGGAACACTGCCGTTTCGCCCATGAAATTGGAACGCTTCACTTATTTCGTTGGGGAACACATCGCCACGGTCATCTTGGAATTTCTTCAAGGTGAATTTGTGTGTCGAATGTTCATAGTTCGTGACTTCAAATTCATACCCGGCCAAATTTCCCGTGTTGAAGTGAATCTTCGCGTTCTCTCCGGGTACAAGGTAGATGGTTTCATCGCCGTTCTTGGCCATTAGGTCGAACGGAAAGCCGGAATCCACGAATTGAAGCACGTTTCCCGCAACAACGGATGTCACTTCGCCGTCATAATGCGGTTTAACCTTGTCGAACACCTTGCGACCCTCGATGATTCCATACTTTGCGACAAGGGCGTTGTCTTGGATGAATGATTGATGCTTGGTGCAACCGGGTAGGCAAAGGCGGTCGGCTCGATACTTCAACGATATGTTTTCAGACGAACCGAACACAAAAAGCCTTGTCACGATGTCGGATGACGTGACATTTTGGCGCGTCAATTCATACATCCCGCCGCCGCGTCCGAATTGGAATGTGTAAGGCAACACCGAACCGACTTTCTTCATGTCAACGACATAAACGCCATCGACCTTGTTGATGTCAAATTCAACGGTTGTCGAACCCTCCGTGAACTCGTTGCAAAGGTTCTGCATGACGGCAAGGCAATTTTCGCCGTCAAACGTTAAAGTCTTGTATTCGGTTTCCGGGCATTCGCCAAGTGACCATTGACCGGGGAACACCCGGTTCGCGTTGGCAATAAGAACTTCCATGAACTTTCGCAACGTCCCGGTCAAGGAATCGCCCTGCACGTCTTGAAGTTGGTTGCCCGATGTCTCAATGCTCAATTCATATTGAACCCGCAAAAGGTCATATTGGATGCCCTCAAAGGTCAATGTGTATTGAAATTCGTGCATTCCCGTTTTCTTCACGGGCGGAAATCTGTTCAAGGTGTAGTCACGCCCGAACACGGTTATCTTGTCCCCGATTTCGTATTGCTGCGGGAACGGCGATTCAACGGTTATGACAACCGTTTCGTCTGCATTCAAGTTCCATGTCTGCGTTGCCGACTTGATGGCGGTGGCCGTGCGCCTTGAAGCAAGGGGCGCACGGTCGCCATTTGGCCGCGTCATTATAATTTGTTCCATACAATGATTGCGTTTGTTTCAAATTCGTTGATTTCGTCAATGCAACCCGTGATGACCGGGAAATATTCGCCGTTTTCTTCGTATGTGTGCGTGATGGTGTGTGTGTCACTATCCCCGGCAACGTCAAAGTCAACTTTTCCATCGCCCCAATATATGTTGACGTACTTCATCGACTGCAACGTCACGACACAATTCTTCGTTGCGTCAGAAACGCGGATGTGCTTCAAGATACGCTTCACGGGTTCGGGTTCTGTCAACTTGATTTTGAACGTCCCGACCATCAATTGATTGTTCCACACTTTCGACACGGCGACCGCATCCTTGCAATATACTTCATATATTAACGGCTTCACGGGGTGAACGTTGATGACAAGGCGTTGTGTTCCCTTGCGGTCGAACTGCTGCATGAACTGCGACAATTGGATGATGAAGTCATTCTTCGTCTGTGCCTTGATGAAGCAATCAAGCGTGATTTCGCGGGGTTCAAAGAACTTGTGGTTTAAGTCCACGGTCTCGCCGTGATAGTTGTCCCAATTGATAGAATACGGGTTCTTCAACTTTGGTCGGTCAACGACACCTTCCGACCCGGCAACGAACACGCCATATTCCTTGAAGTCAACGCCGTCAAGATAATATGACATGCTTGTCGATTGCGTTGTCTCGTTGATGATTTCTTCCTGCGACAATGCAATCTTGTAAATCTTCACATCGTCAAGAAGTCCAAGGCCGTAACACTCACCGTAAGCATCTTCGCCATAGAAATCTTGATTCAACGCGATTCCCGTTGGTGTCCCGCTTCTCTGCACACTCTGAATCAATTGCGAATTGACATAGAAAGAATAGAGATTCCCGTGTTTTGTCATCGCAATGGAATACCAAGAACCGGGGTTCACGATGATTGGAACTTCGATGAAGTTCTTGACACCTTGGAAGTTCACGCACCAAATCACTTGTTTCGGTGTCCCTGCTTCAACCTCTGCGACACGCATATTGGCCATGATGGTAATGTTGCCGCCAAGGGTTGAAATGATGTCCTTTTCAAGTTCGCACGTTTCATCGCCGACCAAGAACTGAATTGCATTGCCGTTGTTGCCGGACACGAAAGATGCCCCATTAACGATGCCATCTGCACGGGATTGGCTATAATCGAACGCCTTTGCAGAACCGTTCTGTTCATCGAAAGGCAAATTCAGAATCAAATCACTTGCTTCCATTTTATTTCTTGTTTATTGTTTTTTCGACTACCTTGACAACCGCTTGCCCGTCCTTGGCGGTGGCTATCTTGCCGCCATATCGGTTGACATGCACCTTTGCCCGGCCTTGTGCATGGACGGTTACTTGTGAATCATCGTACACATACACCATGACAAAGGCGTTGTCCGATGCTTCAATCCTCAAATCCGAATGATGCTTTGCGTATATTTGGCAAACATTATAAGACGTGACAACGACATTCCCGGATGTCTTGCCAAGTGCAACGCATTTGCGATAGTTCGTCAAGTTGATTCTATCATCAAGGAATATTCCGAAACCCTCCATGATGCCCTTTCCGTGTTCCCGCAAAAAATCATTGGACGGGAAATCGTTTTCAAGGCAAAATTCAAGTTTCTTTAAGTAGAGTTGAACCAATGCGGGCTTGTTGTCACCCGCGTTCAACAAGTCACCCATGCCCGGCGAACACGCGCCAAGGGCAAGGGCTTCTTTTTGGATTTGTTTTGCGAATTTCTCCATGTCGTATGTCTGTTTTAGGCCAAGCCGTTTGCCCGGTTCGTGTCGTTGCCGTTGTTGGCTTCAAGGATTTCAAGAATCCGGGTCAACTTGCCAAGATGGAAATTGTATGATGTATTGCGTTGGATGTCAGAAAGGACGGTCAATTGTTGGCGCAAGATGGTTGCAACCTCGACTTGGTTCAAGCGAATCGCGTTCATCTGACCGCCGATGATGCTTGCCGTTTCCTCTGTTACACCCTTGACCGCACCCGTCAGCGTGTCATCTTCTTTTTCTCCAAGGTCTAAATCCTTGAAAATATCAGAATACGCGCCCATCGCTTGATTGAACGTGTTGGCGATTCCCTGCACCCGGCTTTTGAATTGGTTGATTTCGTAGTCTGTCAGCCCGTCAAAGATGAAGTTGTCGCCATTCCAATAACCCATCGACTTTTCAAGTTGGTCAAGCGCACCTTGCAATTGCTTTTCCAAGAAGTTTTTCTTCAACTGATTCAAGACGGCGTTCTTCAAGACATCGTTCACGGTCTTTTCAAACGCTTGCGCCGCATCCTCGCCCTTGCCGAACGCTTCAACCAAGGCATCGCCAAGTTCGTTCGCCATGTCCTTTGCCGTTGTCTGCAAGATGTCCTTGGCGATTTCGTCAAGCATGTCTTGGATGTTGCGGTCAAGTTCGGCAATCTGTTCTTCATATTTGCGGATGTCGCCCCAATCTGTCTTTTTCTTCGACTTTTCATCCTCAATCATGCCGCGCAATTCTTGTTGCTGCTTCTGCATGTTACGGATGGCCGCTTGTTGGTTGGCATAGACTTCGCCGCCCAATGCCCGGCCAATCTGCCATTCAAGTTGCTTGTATGCGTTTTCAAGGCGTTCGATTTCCTCTTTGTGTTTCTTGATTGACCTTTGTGCCTTACGGTCGCGGAAATTGAACAAGTCGAAAGCACTTGACAACAAACCGATGCCTCCTTGGATGACCGAAAGCGGGTTGCCCGTTGCGATTCCCTGCGATAGTTGGCTTGCACCCTCTATCATTCCGCCAATATCATTCAAGATTGCTTGGCTTTCTTCATCCATACTGACACCGAACTTTTCCAACGACCCGGTGACGGCATCGAATGCCCCCTTGACGAAATCAAGGGATGATGAAACGCTTGAAAAGGTGTTCTTCAACGATTCACGCATCAAGTCGGACGCGGACTTGCCGGATTCGGCTTGACTGATTGCGGCATCCAACACTTCCATTGAATTGCCGACATCAATTCCCATGTCGATTTTGCCCTGCAATTCCTCTTTCTTGCGGCGCAAATATTCAAGATAGGTCGTTCCCTCTTTCAAAAGGTCGGAAAAGGCCACATCCGCGCCCTTGACAAGCGTTTCATCGCCCGATTGGATATATTGGGCATACTTGTCATATTCTTCGCGCTTGGCGTTCAATTCCTGCACGAACGGGTCATTGTCATCAAGCAACTTTTGGTTGCGCAATTGTTCACGCAAACGTTCATAAGCATTGCCAAGTGCCTTGAACGGGTTGCGCGATTCCACTTCTTGACGCGCCTTTTCAAGTTGTTCGTTGATGGCTTGCAAGTCTTGCGGGCTGAATTGCCCGGAAAACTCTATCTTCTTGGCATTTATTTTCTCGATTAGGCCGTTGATGGTCTTTGTCGATAGTTCGTCAAGGTTGCCAAACAGACGTCGCCAATCAATCGAACCCGTCAATTGCTCGTTGGCAAGTTTTGAAAGTTCGTTCGCCTCCGCTTGGGCAAGTTGTGCAAGCATCGCTTGGTCGTTGTGAAGTGTTGCAATGCGCCGTTTTTCTTCATAGTCTTGGCGAATCTGCGTCACCTTTTGTTGGTAGTTCTGATATTGTTCGCGCAATTGGTCATAATCAGCATCGCCGGAACTCTGCATGTCCCGGTTGTACTTGGCCGTTCTGTTCCCGATGGCCGCGTCAATGGATGCGCGTTCGGCATCGGTCGTTGCTTCCGCCCGGCGTTTCTGCAATAACAACAAGTCGTCATTGTATTGCATTTCCAACTTGATTTTGCGGTCAAGATACCCGGCATATTGTTCAAGAAGTTCGTCCGTTTCCTGCTTTTGGCGGGCAAGGGCTTCTTTCTCTGCTTTGTCAAGGGCTTCGCCTTTCTCCATTCCAAGTTCGGTTGTGTCATTCTCCAATGCCTTTCGCCGTTGTTCGATGATGGAAAGGATTTCAAGAACCGACCGGGCATTTGACAACTGCGTTGACAATTCTTCGTTGAATGCTTCAAGGACAGTATGTTTGGTTTCCTCGGCAATAGCGTTGTTCAATGCCCGCAAGTTGGCCGTCTGTTCCTTTGTTCGTTGGTCAACACCGATTGAAAGGATTTGTTCGCGTTGGTTCTTCAAGTAGTCAATATATGTCGAACCCTCGGCCAATAGTCCCTTGAACTCTGTATTCGCTGCCATGACAAGAACTTCATCGCCCGAATTTATCCATTTCAAGAACCGTTGATATTCGGCTTTGCGGGCTTTCAGTTTTTCAAGGAACGGGTCTTTCTTGTCAGAAGATGAACCGCCGCCGGATGTGGTTGTCTTGGTCTCAATCTGCTTGCGCATTTTGTTGATTTCGGCAACTGCATCGTTGTATTCCTTTGTGTCCGGCTTCAAGTCTTTCAAGGCTTCTTGTTTCTTGGCAATGGCTTGTTCGATTGCTCCAACCGTCCCGGCTGCATATTCCCTAACCCCGTTGATTCCGGCATCCCGCAAGGCTTTTGCACCCTCTTTTTCGTATTCATAGGCGGATTCATATCCCTTTTTGATTTCGGCATTCAGTTCTTGAAGTTCCTTTTTCTTTTCTGTCTTTGCGGTGTTCTCAACCGTAACATATTGGACGTACCCGGTATTTCCTGCGGCATAGCCGACTTGTTTCGTATCGGACATGCTTTCGATTTCTGCTTGCAGTTCCAACGCCTTTTTCACCTTTTCTTGCGTCTGCGCCAACATGACAAGTGCCTTTGCCTTTGCAATCTGCGCGTTGACAAATGCTTCCTTGTTTGCGACAAGAAGATTTTCCGCGTCACGGGTGTTCTTGACTGCAACGCCAAGTTCTTCAAACTTCTTGCGGTTTTCCTCGATAAACTTTTCCTTGGCTTCCATGTTGTCGCCCAATTTGTCCCACTCGTTCGACAACTGCATGATTGTTCCGATTGGCTTGTAGGCGTTTTCTGCAACGGCATCGCCAAATTCCTTTGCCGCTTTCTTGGCTTCGTTGGCCTTGCTGACAAAATGGGCAACCACGGCGACCAATGCGGAAATGCCCGCAATAACCCATCCGATGACGGGAATCGACTTGATGGCAACGCCGACCGCCCGGAATGCTCCGGCAAGGGTCAAGTTTGCCGCCGTTCCCGCGACCGCCGCCGTTGTTTGGGCGGTTGTCGCTGCCGTGTTCGCTGCTTGGGCGGTTGTGTTTGCACCCGCCGCCGCCGTTGATGAACCTTGCGCCCCTGCGTTTGCTTGCTTTGCCGCCGTGTTTGCGGTCGTTGCACCCGTGTTTGCCCCGGTTGCCGTTGTATTGGCTTCAACTGCAATGGTGTCCCCGGATGTCGCCGCCGTGTGTCCTGCGGTTGCTGCGGTGTCTGCATCCTTGGCAACGGTGTTTTCAACGGTTGCCGCCGTGTCTGCTTGCTTTGCACCCGCATTGGCAATGGTGGCTTCTGTGTCTGCAACCTTGGCGGCTGAATTTGCCCCGGTTGCGGCGGCATTCGTACCCTTGGCGGCGGTGTCGGCGGCGGTTGTGGCTGCATTTGCTGCAACGGCGGCATTATTGGCCGTCATCGCGGCGGTTTCCGCTTGCTCGGCGGCGGTTGCTTCGCCAACGACCTTTGCCCACCATTCTTTGATGCCGCGCAAGGTGACAAGGGAAAAGGCGGAATCCTTGTTCAATGTCTCGGAAACTTGCTGCAATCCGATGGTGATTGCCATGACCGATTGAACCTTGGTCATTATACGCTGCAAGTCCTCGTTCTCTCCGGCGAACAATGAGATTGCACCCGTTGCAGCCGAAAAGCCGCCCGCAATGCCGGAAAGACCCGAAATGATGCCTTGGAATTGTGCTTGGTCGTTGGCAAGGATGCGTCCTTGTTGCGACACATCTTCTTGGATGTCTTGCAGTCGGCCAAGTTCATCTTCAAGGCGTTTATATGCTTCGCTTTGCTTGTCGATGCCTTGGTCAACCATCCGCATCATTTCGTCTTTCAGTTCCTTAATACGGGAACGCATGGATTGCGCATTGTCTGCGTTCTCCTTGACCTTTTGGGCGTGTTCTTCCAACTTGGACGCTTGTTCATCCAATGCGTCCGAACAATCTTGCAGTTCATGCAAAAGCCGTTTTCGGACTTCAATTTCACCTTGAACCGCCGCGCGTTCCTGCTCGATTTGACGATATTCTTCATCGCGCCCGTGCGCAAATGCTTCGCCCGCTTTCCGGCCAAGTTCTTGATACTTGTTTTCAAGGTCGTTGATGGCTGCTTCGTGTTGCTCACACGCCGCGCCGATTTCGCTTATCTTATCGCGTATGCCCTGCGCCGTCAAGTCAAAGGCTTCATCCATGCGTTGACCGCCCGCAACGGTCGCATCTGTCAAGCCCTGCACACGCCGCAAGGTTTCTTCAATCGCTGAATCAAGTTGCGAATTGTCAAGTTCTGATTTGAACGACAATGCGCCGTTGTCAATATCTGCCATTACATCATGCTATTTACATAGTTCAATATTTGTTGTTCGTTGCTCTCGGTCAATGCGATGACTTCATGCTTATCTTCGCCGTCAATGTCGTAACTTGGCGCGTCAATCATCATCTTCTGAACCGTAGGCCATCCGATGCCGTGCAATAGGTAGTCATAAGTCCATCCGAAGTGTTCGCATATTGCGCCCCGGCGACCGTATGGACTATTTAGACCCCGTTGTTTTCCTCTATCCGAATCGGCATGGATGTTCGGTCGCTTGACATCAATCGAATAGAGTTCAAAAAATCCCCAAGGTTGCACATTAGGTTGATAAGCGTGTAAAGTTGATTCAACCGGGACGGCTTGATTGTACGGGCGAATAACGCCGTCAGTTCTTCAAGTCTTTCGACATCTTCAATATACTTCACAACACCATTTCGCCCGGCCTTTGGAACAAGATAATCTTCGCCAAGGACGGCGATTGCAACGACCTTGGCACAACGTAATGAATGCCTTGTCGCCATTGAACGCGCTTCTTTCATGCCGTCATCGGATTTCAACTTCGCTTCGTCAATTGCAAATTCTATCCATTCACGGGAAAGACGGTCAAGCGTTCCAAGGGTCGGTTCTTCAATCTTGAACTTGCGTGATACCGGGACAAGTTGGCGTTTCTTGAACAATCCAAAGAACACGGGTTTCGTGACAATATCGAAGTCCTTGACCTCGATACTGATTCCCCGTTTGACAAGGTTGTTGAGTTCCTCGCGTTCTTGTTCAAGGGGTTTGATATTCTCTTTTTCTTCGTTCATGTCGTTGTCTGTTAGCAAGAAAGCCCCGCAAGATTCGCGGGATGCGGTCTTTTGGGGCTTTCTCTTGATGATACAACCGCCACGCGGTTAGGCTTTCTTCACGGCGCGAATGGCCTTGCCCGCTGATACGGCGCAAGGTGTCACGGTGAAGTCAACAAGCACAATGCCGGATGCCGACAATGCACCGTTGATGACGGCTTCGATGTCGCCGTTGGGGATGGCGAAATCAAGACCTTGTTCGGTCTCGACATAGACCGCTTTGTTTGCGGTCACTTCATCGCCGTCATAGCCCCAATCGCCGTTGTTGTCAACTGCGCCGCCTACATAGGCCGCAAGCATGGCGGGGTCGGGGTTCATAAGTGAGAACGTCACCTTGGGGATTTTCTTCGACTTCTTGCGAACCTCCGGGGCTGACTTGCCCTCCTCAAAGTGTTCGGTCACATCGGCGGCATCTTGGTTGATGTTCGCCGTGTCCTTGTATGTCTTGCCTATCTTTGTCATGCTCGACTTGGCGGGCATCGTTCCGGCTGCGTTTGCATCGGCAACAAGAATTTGGCAAAGTCCAAGGGTGATAGTTGTGCTTTCTGCCATTTTCGTATGAATTTAATTGTTAATTACTCTGAATATTCCACCCGATACGGATGTTCACGAAATGTTGCTTCGTGCCTTGTTCTGTCAATGTGGATTGGGCTTCGATGGTGAACAACAGACCGGGGACTTTCGCCGCCCGTAACGTTGCCAAGACAATGCCCGTGATTGCTTCCAAACGTTCCGTGTCCGCTTTCAACATTGACTTGCCATTGATGTTCTTTGGCTTGTCGGCGACATATACATTCACATTGCTTGTCGCAATCTGCGGCAAGAAGTCTTGTGTCAACGAAATGGTGTTGATACAAATATCTTCATCCGTTGAATCATCCGGGCGGTCATCGCCTTTGTAGATGCCACCCGAAATTGCATTCTTGACCGATGGGACGTTCAAGATGCGGAACACAATTGTATTTATGTCGAACGATGTTTTCATGCGTCTGCGGCTCGTTGTATGTTTTTAACCAATCTTTCAAGCATCTTTGGCAACTCTCTTTTCGCTAATTGTTCGGCGGACGTGATGACATCGCGCCCCTTTGATTCGACATGGACGGCGTAATTCATTCCGGCGGTCACTACAAGGCAAACGCCCGTTGTCGTTTCACCGACCTTTTTTGCAAGGGCTTCACCGACTTTCACCCCGGTTGACCCGTTCAAGGTCTGTTCATACGCTGAATGAATGGCGACACCATCCACGAAAACCGCATATCCGATTGACGAACGCAAATTGCCCGTTTGGTCATGGAATCCTATTTCCGGCGGGACTTCACGCGCATGGGCGACACACATTTCACCAAGCATTTGCAAGCGTTTCACTTGTTGCCTTTTTATCGCGTCAAGGAACGCATCGCAACGTTTCTTGACATCATCGCGGGTGAAATTCGGTGTTATAGCCATAATCTGCAATGAAGTTGGTCACGCTTGAAGTTCAAGCAAACCCCCGTGATTCTGACATCGGAACATTCCGCATCGTTGGCGACAATAACTTTTGCGCCAAGCGACACATCCGGGCAATCTTTCGGCAACTGAATCAAGGCCGTAACTTTGTGGGCGATGCCGCCGACTTGTATTTCAGTCCCTCGCCCGTCTGTTTCCTCCCTGCACATCGAAAGAAAGGTGTTGTCCGGGGATTGAACCGGGAAATCACCGTTTTCGTTCTGTTCGGATTGGGCGGGTGTTGCCGTGAACATGTAATGCGGATATTGCTTCACGAATGCCATATATCACCAAACATTTGATTTGTTGCGGATTTTAGGACGGGAAAACAACACATTTTCCTTGCCAAGTTCGTTGCAAAGGGCGTTGTAATACAACTTGACGGCATCCATGTTCCACGAAACGGAATATCCGCCCTCGGTCACGTTTTGCGTCATCCCTTTCAGAACTACCGACATACGGTTGTAAACGGCATTGTCGCAACTCCCGGTGTCTGCATTGGCATCGGCATCAATTCCGGCTTTCAACATGATTATTTCGATGTCATCCGCCGAAACATTCAAACCGTTCAAGGTGGTTGTCAAGTATTGTTTGTTCGTCATATCTTGTTAGCGAAAAGGGCGGACGGCAAATTGCACGGGCTTTCAACTCCATGCCGCCGCCCGCCGGGTTGTTAGTTCTTGTTCCAAGTCGTTGCGTTCGTCTGCATGAGAACGGAACGTCCGGCAAGATTCCATGCGGGGAATGCGTTTGCAATGCCCTGCGTAACCTCTTGGACGGGTTCTTCGTTGCTGAACTTCTTGACAAGGGTGTGTCCGTGCATGACCTTTTCGGCAACAGAACCGGGCATCTTCTTGGCATCAATCGGGCGTTTCCACCATGTGTTGCCAAGGACTTTCGATTCGCTGAAAAGAATCACATCATCCTCAAACGGGTTGCCCGTCTGACGTGTGCCATCGGCAAGTTCAAGGGTGATGTCTTGGTCAATAAGGACAATCTGCAAGCCCTTGAACGTCTCTTTCTTCTTGGTAAGATAAGCGTTCACGGCTTCAAGGCTTGGGACATCCTGCGCACTTGTGATGTTCTCGACAACGGTTGCGCAACGCTTCACGACTTCTTCCTGCATGGCCATCTTATTGAATGTGTCAACATTCATAAATGCGAACTGATACTTCGCGCCATACAACTGCTTGCCTTTCTTCAAGGCGGCGGGGAAGTCAACGGTCAACGGGTGTGCCGATGTGCCGGATGAATAGGACGTGCCAACGCCGATTTTGTTATCCGATGGAATCAGATAATCGACATTGTATTCACTCACGATTGCCGCGTTGTTGGATGTGGTGAAAGTCACCTTGCCAAGCGAAATTTCTTTCAAGGCAATCCATTCAAGACGGGCGGCAACGCCATCCCAACAATACTTGGTATCTTCTGCCCAAAACTCGACAAGGGCGCGCAAGTCGGGGTTGTTGGATGACAAAGCGACCATGATGTCATACTCTGTCAATTCATCCTCGTTCTTCTCGCGGGCGATTACAATCTTGGGGATGTCACCTTGTATGCGGGCAATGGCTTCACGGGTCTTGCGGGGGATGGTAGAGCCACGCGATACAAGGTCGGCGGCAATCTTCAAGCCTGCTTGGGCTTCAAGCATCTTCCAATCAAGACGGTTCGTTTCTTTGAGGGGGAACAAGGTAGGATAATAATAATCCTTCAAGTCATAGGTGTGGATAACCGCCGACATATCCTTTTCGTTCAACCCAATCATTAGCGATTTCTGCATATCTTCTTGATGGTGTTAATGGTTAAACATAAATGATGCCTTTCAAGGCGGTCTTGGCGGCATCGGTCACAACCGGGGCGTTGGATTCGCGGACAACGCCAATCACCCATGCGTCAACAAACAAGTTGGTGTCGGCTTCGACATCCATGTTTGAACCCGCAATGGCAACGGGGGGGTTCTTGACGGTCTTGTTCGCACCCGTGGTTTGGAATGCGACCGCGCCCGCCGTTACAGCCGCGCCAATGGTAGTGCCAAGGGTGATGACATCCTTGGCGGCGTTGGACTTGTCAATCGCGGTGATGGCTTGTCCGTTGTTGTTGCCAACGGCGAAATAGTCACCGACCTTGAAGTGATGTCCCTTGGCAACCTCGTATGTGGTCGCGGTGTTGGTTGCGTTGGTGATAATCTGTGCGGTCTTGCACACTTCGTACATGCCGTTTTCACCTTTCGCAAGGGGCGTTCCCTCAAACAATGCCGAACCGCCAAGATTTGCCACATGTACGGTCACACCGCCGGGAATGTCTGCAACGCGGTGAAGAATACACTTCACAACGCGATTGTCCTTTGAGCGTTTAATTGTAAGTGACATTTTGCTTCGGTTTAATTGTTAAACTTCCTTGCCCGTGAACGTGTCGCCACCGGGCTTCAATGATTCCACATAAGATGCAACGCCTTTTGAAACGCCGTCATCGCCTTTGTTCGCAAAGAAAGGCTTGCTTTCGCTTGACATGTTGGAATCGGCGACACGCTGATTTGCGGATTCAACATCGGTCTTGGTGTCGGTCAAATACTCGTTGAACGCATTGTCATCGGCGAATGACATGCGGCCAAAGTCTTTCAACGCTTTCGCCTTGAATGCTTCGTCCTTGCAGCCGCCAAGAACTTCGTTCAACTGCTTCAACCGGGAATCCGTCAATGCGCTTGCACGATAACCCGCCAATTCGTCTTGCAACGGCTTGACGGCATCGGCAATAGCATTCTTGACCATTGCGGCAATGTCGTTCGGGTCTGTCTTGTCGGAATGGTCGCCGCCGGGTTCGGTTTCCTTTTCCTTGAAGTCATACTTCTTGCGCAAATTGCTTTCAAAGGTCTTGTTGGATTCGTTGACCTCTTTGTCCACTCCCGAACGATAGTCCTTGCCGAAATCGGTGACTTGCGCATCGGTCAACTTTTCGACAATGCCTTTCGCTTCGTCCTCGTTGGTTGCTTGTAGGGCAAGAACACCCGCCAAGACTTCCAAAACGTCTTTCCGCACGCCCGAAAACTTTGCAATCAGTAATGCGAGAATTGTTTGTTTCATTTTCTTGTGAATTTAATTGTTAAACTTCAAATCGGGGGCAAAGATACACAAAGAATTACTATAATACACACGAAAAAGCCTTGATTTATGCTTGATTTATCAACAATTTTGCAAAAAATCGAAATTTTTTTCCCAAAAACGCTTGTTATATTAAAAATAATGCGTATCTTTGCACCGTGCAAGTGAGAAATGCAACAAGTATCACAATAACGCACAACCAAAAATGCAACGTTAAACAATTAAAATTTCGCAACAATGAAAAAGGTATCAAAAAAGATGGTCGGCGACTTTTTAGCCGAAACAAAGGGTGAAACAATGTGGTCGGTAATTTCTTTCGACAAGAAAACCGGGCTTCGTGGCTTGGCACACGGCGGACACAACTTCATGAACGCTTTC